>Ga0315315_10000689_pt1 | contig 29293 bp, 28 predicted proteins | sample M140m3416metaG_FD_203699 | JGI IMG/M metagenome (GOLD analysis project Ga0315315, IMG submission 203699) | Ammonia-oxidizing marine archaeal communities from Monterey Bay, California, United States - M1 40m 3416 | ecosystem: Environmental > Aquatic > Marine > Intertidal zone | place: USA... | reverse complement strand
TGAACGATATGCCTTGACATTGACCCACTTCTTCTTTTCGCTGTCCCATTCCTTTTGGGTATTAAAGTCACCTTGCCATAGTTTGTCTTGCCACTTCTTTTCAAATTCCCCAAGAGCGCTGTCGTTGAATCCGTGGTTCACTCCTGCAATTCCCTGTCCCTCCACAGGCGCAGCACAGTATCGACTGTCTCCAATACACTGGTCTCCTAGCGCATTGAGCACATTGTATGAATGTTCTGTCAATGGGTCGTAAGTTTCACTTTGGATTTCAATAAATCGTTTGTCGTCACTAAGTGGAGACCGAAACGACGACACAGGATCTCTGGAACTTCTCACATCATACTGGTTCTTCTTCTTTGACGAACCATATATGGCCTCTCCCGGTCTAGTCGCCTTGTTAACTGTAATGATCTCACGCGAATCCTTGCCGAGAATTTGCGCTTGGAGTCCTCCTTGGGAATGTCCTATTGTTGTAATGTTGTCTTTGCCGTACTTGTCTTGAGCGGCCTTCTGTATTGCTTCTGCCTCCTTATAACGGCTAGTCTGCTTGTAGCCAGTCTCACCAGTAACGGCGTAAACCAAATTGTTTCCCCAGTCTGTAGTGCCTTGTGTTCCTTTGTGGGCGACCACAACCTGCCCTGTCGTTGGATTATAGTATGTCTTCGAGTTTTCAGAAGCAAGAGCTTTATCTAACTTAAAATCACCGACCCTCTTTTCCCCACTGTATGAAGCTTCCAAAAGGTTTCGTAGATTATCAGCTGATAAACCTTTACCACGTACAGCCGGACAGCAGTCAATGCTGTGTCCACGAAGCCCATAGCCTATTTGAGATAACCCAGGCCGTAGAAACTCAGATATGTCACCAAGATTGTACGCAGCACCCATATGTTGTGCTGTCATCAAAGCGCCTGTCCCAATCGCTGTTACTACTGCTTTAATTATATCTGGACCATATTCGGAAAGATAGTTTGCTCCTGTTGTCATGGCACTTGTTGCTACAGTCCTAACAATGTCTCTCATTCCAGGAGATAGGAAGTTGTATCCTGCCAGTGTGTTAGCAATAGGTGTTGCTGCTGCCTCAGGCACAGATAAATAAGTTTGTAGAAATATTCCGATACCCATCGCCTCTTTACCTGCGTATCCTTTAGACACTGCGGCTACATCAGCAGCGGCGTTGGCGGCTGCTTGTGGGTTACTGTAAGCCTTTTCAGTTGCATCTTTTACTGTGTTCGCGAACTTATCCCCTAGCTTGTTTGCCGCTGCAGCAAGTGCTGTTGTTTTTGCTACCGTATTTGCATTTCCCTCTCCTTCTTCGTCTGTCCCAGAATCCTCTGGGAAAGTAAATTTTTCATAGGCGTCCATCACCCCTCCTGGTGCAAACTTTACTTTGTCTGGTTGGTTGTCTGCAGCACGTTTCCTCGATGTAGCTGTTTCATATCCATCTGTGTCTTCGTCATCTGGAAAACTAAAAGGCATGACAGGATCCATTTTGTACGATGAAGCCATCGAAGTTGCGTCAAATCCCATTGGTGTTTCTTGCGGTCGCTCTTGCCCGTACCTAAACCAAGAGGGAAAGACGGGATCCATCGCATACGACGAAGCCGTTGATGTTGCGTCATCTTCCTGCGGTCTCTGTTGCCCGTACCTAGAAGGCATTCCTCTAATTGAGCGTGTCTGATCGATTGGCGGCGAATAGTACCCAATACCTGGCTCGAGAACATTCAGTCCTGCTTGACGCTGCTCTTGCGTAGGCATTTGGAAAGGTGCTACTGGATCCATTTTGTACGACGAAGCCGTTGACTGGTTCATCGCCGACTTCTTGGACGACGACGACTTCTTGGACGACGACGATCGCACTGGGCCTTCCGACTCTGACATGTCAGACACATGCGGCAGGTCGGGCAGCAGCGACTTCTTTGAGCTTGACGCAATTGAACCTGGGACTTTGGTTAGTTTTTCATCACTTAGCATCTGTGTTGGTGGCGGGCCAGGCATAGGCATAGCCTGATCCTGATATTGTGCTGGGGGCTGCATGGTTGGACCACCTCTGACAACAGCGGGTCCTGGTGCACTGATGCGTTTTCCAGACGATTGCGGAGTTGGTGCCGTTTCTGCGTCTTTCTCTTTAAAGTTTATGATGACGTTCACATTCTTGTCTTTTTGCGCAATACAGCCGCCTCCTGTCATTTCCTTAAAAGCTTTCTTAATTTCGTCGTTTTTCATACAATCAGCATGACTCATGTTAAGATCCTTGTTGTCGTCGCGAAATTGTTTAACAAACTGGGTGAATTTCATATGAAGTATAATATTCCTAAAGATAATAAAATTTCATATAAACGCGCTTAGAATATACCTTTGTCGTATGTCCAGCAATCTCCAGGTCTTCCAATAGTCGCAGGGAACCCAGAAGACATGACCTGCATCATGTAGTCGGTTGCTCCGGATACGATTAAGCTCTTAACTTGTATTTCGCTGTATATTGCTTGATATGCAGGTCCTGGTCCTGTCCCGTATGCTTTTAATGTGTAAATAAATGGGGTTAGCGCTCCAGTAGCGTTGTTGTCTGAACAAAACCCTTTGCCAATTACTCTCACCTTTGTTCCAGCACCGAATTGACTTGAACTAAGTCTGCAAATTGTGTTGCCTGCAACATTAGTTACTACAGGGACTCCAGTAGTGTACTCTGTACGTGTTATGGCAAGATTAAAGTTGAGACCGCTTCCGTTCACAAATCGAGCTGCCACTAATTCGTCGGAAATAAGTTCTAATCCATACCAGTCGCTGCCCCAGTTGTGAATGTACCTCCATCTTTGCGGCGCATGCCTCCAGCCTGCGGAGTAGGTCTGTCCTTCCCCGTCGTTCGGCTGGCCAATACCAAAGACACTGAACTGATCAACCTCAACAAGATTTCCTACGTATCCACCTGCTTCCACTCCTGTACCGTTACCCTCTAGCGTTTCGGAAGTGTTTGAAACATTGAGGATTGTACCACCTAAGCTTATGGTGCCCCCGCTTTGTAAGCTTGTACCGCTACCAGAAAAGCTGTCGATCTGAGCATTTGCATTAAGTGCAAAATTGGTGGTATTTGTTATCTGCGTCTGTGGACCAGCGATAAACATGCGGGTTTGGTTGGCGCCGTCATCGAGTCGGTATTCGTTAGCGTTAAAAAGTTTAAATCCACCGCAGTCCAGATCTGCTGTTAACGGATTCGTTAATCCTCCTCCTCCACCACCACCATTCGATATAGCCGTTACTCTTCCATTTGCGTCAAGAGTAATGTCAGCGCTTGTGTAGGAGCCTGCCAGCGCTCCGGCGCCAGTGTATGCACTATTTTGAAACGTACCATCTCCCATTGTCACGCCGTTTGGGAACGACTGGTTTCCCTGCGAAATTGGGAATGACAAAAATTGTGTGCCCCTTGCGCTCGTGAAATGGTTTGCACTATTAAACACAGGTAAGTTTTCCGCGGGTGCTGGGTTGTTAGACATCTTATATATGTAGATAAGATATTTATATATCACCACACGGAACGGACTCTGCTATCAGAGACTTTTCGAAATCAGAGTCCTCTAAAGACGCATATTTAATTGGCTCTCCTCCATTCTTCCTGTACATATCCCTGCAGTGCCTTACTGCTCCTTCAAATCCGTCTTTAAAGAGTAGTTGCTTCTTTACTGTCTTCCCGTTTATGACGCTGTCAACAAACAGTTGTACCACCTCGTCAAATGTCATGTCGCACTTCTTCGTGATTCCCGCACGTATAGACACCTCCGTCTTAAAGAGATTACGATCTCCTGTCGATATGACTACAGCTCCGGTGTATCCTTTACCATGCAAGATGAGAACTTCATTACCAACAAAATCGATAGCCTCCATTATACTTAACGGATATACTTTATTAAATGAATTTTAGCGCTAAATATATTCCTTGGTTTAATATATAATGGACTCAACTAAACTTCGTGAGTACATAAAAGAGAAACGGCCCGCATTGTCACAGTCTTCTGTAAACACTTACGCCAGCATTTTACGCAGTCTCCACAAGGGGGTATTTGGAACGACCGACTTCGATCCTGCGAACCTTTGTAAAACTGATGTTATCCTTACTTACTTAAAAGATGTACCACCAAGTAAACGGAAGACAAAGTTGAGCGGGCTAGTTATCCTTACTGACGATAAACAATATCGCGACCAGATGATGAGCGATATCAAAGAGTATAAGGACACAATGGCGCTTCACGAGAAGTCTGACGCACAACGAGAAGCCTGGGTTACCGGTGACGACATCAACAAGGTATACAAGGACTTAGAGCAAGACGCAAACATGCTTTTCAAAAAAGAAACGCTTGCTCAGCCAGAGCTCCAGAGGGTACAGAACTACGTGATATTGTCACTGTTAGGCGGAATGCACATACCTGTGAGGAGGAGCAAAGACTATGTAGACTTTAAAGTAAGAAACATCGACGAAGAAAAAGACAACTTTCTTTGCAAAAACCATTTAGTTTTTAACTCTTACAAAACAGCTAAATCGTATGGCCAACAAAGAATAAAAGTAGGAAGAAAGCTACTTAATATAATAAAAAAATGGACCAAAATCATTCCAAATGAATCTGACTTCCTCTTATTTGACACTAACTATAAAGGCTTTGGTGAGGGAAATGGCTCCGTAAAGCTAAATCAACGGCTACAAAAGATTTTTGGAAAGAAAGTAGGCGTAAACGGACTCCGACACAGCTCCCTTACTGAGAAGTTTCTACCGGTAGTGGAGAAACAGAGCGAGATCGAGCAGACGATGAGGGACATGGGGACGAGTCCCGAGATGCTAGATACGTACGTGAAAGCCACTTAGGTGGAGGTGTCTTTCTATACTTCTTTTTACGCTGCTTTTCTGGTGTGACAGGCTGCGGCATCGACACCTTCTTCGAAGCATGGAACAGCATGTTTGTCCATTCCGCATCTTCTTCTGCTTCAAACTGTCTTTTCAAATCAGCTCTTACAGTATCGTCTTCAGTGAAATAAACAGGGCCGTCGGGAGAACCATTGTCGAACCTGTGCTCGAGACCTTTAAGCATGCTCCATGTGGTCGTCTTAACTTGTTCTTTTGTCAAATCAATCTCCATCGTGAACGGTGACAACTGTGATGCCAGCAAAGCTGGGAGATCTTCTGATCGGTAGGGGCAAGGGAACGCCATAATTAGATTGTGGGGGAAGTACCAAATGTGCCCAGCGAGTCCGATCTAACGAAAGATCAGCTTTGGATCACCTAGCTCAGTAACTTCGGCACAATCTAAGGGAGCCTTCTAGAAGCTTTATCGTTAACCAGATTTAGAAGCTTATGTTGTCAAATGCCGTTTCTTTCCCTGAAGTATCTGCAAGGGAATATGCCGATACTGTCCTCTCAAAGAAGTTTGCCTTACTATCAAGGCTAATGAGCTCCATGAATTCAAAAGGGTTTCCTACTTTATACACTTTGTCATATCCCAACTGCAGAAGCAGCCTATCTGACACGTATCGGATATACTGCGACATCAGTTGTCCGTTCATACCGATCATGCGCACGGGGAGGGCGCTTCTCATGAACTCGATTTCAAGTTCGCATGCTTCCATTACTATGTCGATTGCGTGATTAGATTTTTCACCTTTGCTGTAGAGCAAGACAGCAAACTCCGTGTGCAAAGCTTCGTCCCTTGAGATGAACTCGTTAGAGAGAGTAAGACCGGGCATAAGGCCACGCTTTTTGATCCAATAAATAGAGGCAAATGCGCCGGAGAAGAATATACCTTCGACACATGCAAAGGCAACAAGACGTGTTGCGAAGTCAGCCGACACACTTGTTATCCACCGCTGTGACCACTCTGCCTTTTTTGCAATTTGGAAATCATATGTTACTGCTTTAAACAGCTTTTCCTTTTGCGCGCCTCCAAATGTGTCGATGAGTATAGAGTACATTTCGCTGTGAATGTTTTCCATAGCAATCTGAAAACCATAGAACGCACGTGCTTCTGCCAGCTGTACTTCTCCCATGAAGCGGACTGCTAAGTTCTCCATTACAATGCCGTCGCTCGCTGCAAAAAACGCAAGTACCTTTAAGATAAAGTCTTTCTCGTTTATTGACAGTAAAGCCCAGTCTTGCAGATCTTTGCTCACGTCCACTTCTTCTGCTCTCCAGAAGCTGTCGACTTGCTTTTTATACATGCTCCATATCTCGTCGTCTTTTATAGGGAACAGCACAAAACGATCGGGTGAAGGATCAAGAATCATATACTAAAGGTATCTTAAAAAAATTACAACAAATTACTAACATAATTTGATATAGAAGTAAACTCTAATCTAACTCTATTTTCAGGCGAATATGACGGAGTACCAGCACTTGGAAACACTGCAATAGAACGATTCGAAATACTCCAGATGTTATTAACCTTGCGATAAGTCAAAAAAAGAAACGGACCTGATCGCCATGGGCTGTTGCTCCTCTCAGTGTTTCTTACAGACAATACACAAACAAGGTCAAACTCACAATAGTTTTCGGCACCAGGCGAAACTCTCAACGAACGACTATGAACAGGACTGATATTGCACCAACGATTATCTGGGTTATTACCAGGCACTGCAACACTGTATGATGGTAAAAGGTTTGCTTCTAAACACCATGCATGAGCTAAGGTCAGAAATATACCTCGGTCTCTGTTGTTCCAGGTCACATATGGCGGTTGATGGACTACTGCAATGGTGTCTGTATACAAGTTTGTCAAGTCAGCAGTTGCATTCATGAAAGGGCCGTTTCTGTCAGCAGCATTGGACGCACCACCTCTCCATGGTCTGTGACCAAAAAACCAGGGGTTGTAGCCACGAACAAGTTGATCTCTCATGTAAAAGAACTTGCACTCACGAAACTGCTGTCTGCACCATGCAGGTATCTTCTCGATGTTGTTTTGGTATAACGGTCCAAAAGGTATAGGCGGTAGATGTCCGATCTTCGTACTGGTGTAATGAACAAGGCCTCGTCTGAAACCGTTGTGTTGATTGAACCCACTGTAGCTTAAATGGTCGATACCTTCCAGTGTATTTGGCAATTGTCCTCTTAATTCTCTTGGCGGCCCATTGACAATAAGAAATCTGTTTTCACTGGTCTCTGTATCCCAACGGATATCAGGGAAGTTAAAAGAGATAATATCGTCGTCTGGGCGGACACCACCAGGAAAAGCAAGCAATCCGTTAATAAAGAAGCTATCCGACGAAGAGTCGCTGCCGCCGACGGTTTCAGGAAGAAGCCTTCTGCGAACTGAACGGATAGGAGTTGATTCTTCAAGTTCAGCGGGATCCATTGCGTCGCGAACATTCGTAACGGCTACCGGGGAGGATATGCCAGGGACATAGATAGGTAACGCCGGAAAAGGGATATGGTTTGCTGGCGCTGGAACGACTCCAGTGACTCCAGCGGCTTCAGCGAGCTCTGCAATCACAGCATCTGTGAAACGGCGACGACAGAGAGGACAATTAAAGTGGCTTGCAAGATACAAACTTATCGCGCAAGACAAGCACACACTATGCGAGTTCGCGCATAAGGTGACGGATAGACTGCGATTGCAGTGACAGACGGAGCATTGAAACATTTTTGTTAAAAATTTGGCGAGGGGCTTTTGTTGGGTTAAATTGTGATTGATTTCTGGAAACAGTGAATTATTTTTCATTTTTTTTGTTATTTTTCCTCTTGTTAAGGTCCTCTTTTTTCCTCTTGTTATCGCAAAAAGAGAACTGAAAGAGAGCTTATGAAGAGGGAAGTAAAAAAAAATGTATCCCTCTTGTTATGTCCTCTTTTCGCTGTTGGCCAGAAAATCCGTATGCGCGCCGATTATATTCCGGTTGGTTTAGAACAATCTAAGCTTCTAGAAGGAATGCCGTTAACCAGATTACCCAAAAACATTGTTGTTTATATCAAAAAAAAATCGAACTGAAGAGACAGCAGACCGGTGGCCTAGTGGTTTGGATCTGCCCAGGTCTCCGGTTCGATCCTTGCTGAACAGCTGATGAAGCCACTGTTTCTTGTCGCACAGTGTTCCGCTGAAAAGCCTTTGAGTATCCTTCGGTAGGAAGCAGTCCCCTCTCAGCTAATTTTTTTTGCATTGGTTAAGATAATTTATAGAAGTAAGCATTGAACGCGGTACGCTGAATCGTCGATGTTGACGCTGGATCGCTCGACGCCATTCCGAATTCAAGTGTAGCTGAATCCCAGTTCTCACCTGCTGGCAAAACAGGGAGCTCAAATTGTGTCTGAAACCCAATTGTGGGCAATTGCGTTTGTGCAAAGCTCTTTGTAATAGTGCCGACCCAACCGCACTGATCACTAGCAGTTGGAGCCACACTTCCATTTAGTTGGACTCGAATTCTGACCGTGATTGTTTCATTGTCAGCAGCCGCTCCAGCCCAAGTAGTGCTGCTACCGCCGATTGCACCACGTATCTCTGCCATATACACGCCTCCTGATTTGTCCTCATATGGGGTTGTGAATGTCGTAGTAACTGCAGTATTATCTTTGGAGCCACCGCTTGCTTGAGCAGCGTCGGAATTAAAGGTTGCTTTTAATGTAGGTTCGAGTTGGTTAGGGAAGGCTGTTATCTGCGTAGTGCCGTCAGGGTACTCGATTCCAAGTGGAGCAATGTATCCGTTGGCAGGGTCAACTTGGATTTGCCCTACAACTTTTTGCCCTAGTGAACTAGTAATTGACATTGTATATACCTAAATAAGAAAAAAAATCGCTGTGTACTTTATATAAAAAAAAAGTCTTTCTCTTTCGTCCAAGATCTGGCTTAATGGTTCTGCATCACAGTATCAGTCGGTACCACTTTCCATCAGTGGGTTTGCCCTTGGGTTTACCCCTGGTGGATACTAGTACCGTCCATCATAGCTGAGAGCTCTATCGGTCGGGGTTCGATCCCGACTAGGCACCGCGGTGGGAAGCATCTAGTAAAATGGTGGAGCGCCAGGTTCCGGACTATGGCGGGAGGTTCGCCTCTCCGAAGAACTGTTCCGCTGGCCTTACCGTTTATAGGCACATATCCCCACTTGGGCTGGAACTGAAGCCAGAGCTTGGACACCTCTCTTTTAGAGTTGTTCAAGCACACGTGGTTACCACAGTAGTTGGTCTGCCCACCATGCGGGTGAATTTTTTATTGTTCGGAATCGCTCATGTCTCTTTTTGAACAACCTTCTTCTTTCTTCAGCGAAATCCTTGCTATGAGTATCCATATATGTCGGATAGTCTCCCATGCCTTTCGCTCCCACACTCGCAATGACTTTTCCATCTCGGACCACATCTATTTTCTTATCAGATATTTTTGACGGCCGGACTTCTACGCCTAAAGACTTTGCCCGCCGGTGGGTATAGTCTCGGATTTCGTAAGTCATATATCTAACTGTTAGATTTCTTCATTATTCGGTTTGCAATGGCATCGTTCATCGTTGGAATAGGGCCACGGGTATTGCCAAGTGCACGTTGATATTCCAAACTTTCTCTCGAACTCGCCATACCAAATACATTACCGGCGGCAAGGTTGGCATGTTGCCCAGATTGGTCTTTTAGCACAAGGGTGACGACGATATCTGGATCAAGGATTTTAATGGGCGTTCCGTTTCTATCCGTGAAAAAGATAATTACTTCACCAATAGTTCCTGGCATACATTTATTCCAAGCGTACTCAGGAGGTTCTATGGCAAGCAGCCCTCCTAATGATGTTTTCCCAGGTACTGGGTAAAGCACTGTCTGTGGGTTTGTGTAAGTGTTGCGAATAAGGTTGCAATTTACAAAAATAACGCTGTTTGGGTTAACCGCTGGCGTTATGGTCGATAACATGACAACCGATCCAGCAGGGAATACTCCCGCGGTGATACCGACAGGAGGAAAGGAACTGGACGGGTTTGTTGCGTACGTAGCGCCTGTTGCTTGGAGTGGTGCGCCGATGAGCTTGCCGAAGTTACCTATAGAGAAGTCAGGTCCTACGACTTGCCCTTGTCCAGCCACCAATGCTGGGAACGCTCCGTTCAGGGGGTTTCCTGTTTCTGGGCAGTTGAGAAAGCCATTTGGTGGAGAGCTGTAGCCAGCAGGCAACCCAGCGCCCGAGGTGGCAGGTAGTGCAAATAGATTAACCTGAACTTTGTAAAGGGTAAAGTTTGTTTGGAGCTGGAGGAAGTAGACATACTCGCCAGTCGCTGTATTAATTAGATAGAAATTTTTATCTATACAGAATTGTTGCAGGTATGCATTTATGTCAGCTATTTCGTAAATTCCTTCAGGTATTACAACATTTAAACTAGCGCCAACGATTGGAGCGCCGAGAGCCGCACCAGTGACGTCGTCCACTAAATCCGGTAGGTTGATTACGAAATTGTTGTTGTCAAGGGTGGTGCTGTTTACGTTTTCCCATGAATAGTACATATAAAGCGTCGACAGGGCAACTTCTGCACCTTCTAACGACCGACCACCCGGCAAAGAGTAAACCAGCCTGTTATTGTCGGTGTCGACAATGTTGTCTCTAGTAAACGTAATCGTATGCATCTTATATCTTAATTAAAGATAAAAAATTTCTAATTGCTTATGTAAACGAGGTGTCGTAAATAGTATATTTGCGGTTGGCATAGGTTCTACGCGGGTGTCTGTGCGTTGCCGATGGTTGCTCTAGTCCCTTATTGGCTCCTCCAAAATTCCATCTCGGTTGACTCATTTCACGTGGTTCTCTGCGTCCGCCTAAAGCACTAATGGGGGGATTTCCTCCATCTATATCTCTTGCTGTGTGAAGTCGGTTTCGAAACATGTCTATATTAATGGTTAAGAAAATTAATTGTCGCTAATTTCAAAAGACTCCTCGCTTGTTTCTTCGTCGTCAACAGTACCGTTATCAATAGGGATTTCGCGGTAGTCTCTTAACATGAGATCGTTACCATACTTATACAACGACTCGCCATAAACATCAGAGTTTATAAACCAGGTCCTAATGGAGCGCTCCGAGTGTTCAGGTTTTGCCCTGACCGACATCGGCAAGGCATACCATTGTTTTGATGAGGTAATAAACTGAACAATATGGGTCAGGAACATATCCTTGTCCGGTAGATACACTTTGTCATCGTCCTTCTTCTCGAAAAGTTGGGCGAAAATACGGTGCGGCATAAAAGACGACTGCAAGTACTCCAAGCTGCGGCGGCGAACTGATGCAGGGATAAACTTTGACATTTTGTAGTTCTCGTCTTTCAGCATCTTTAAATGCCTCAACAGCATATTCATTAGGCATATTCTCCTGTCCTTCCACCAGTTCCGTTCCTTCAAAGTAGGGTCAAGCGGGTATACGTGTTTTGACTCGTCGACTTTCATCGGATTGGAAGTAAATGTGCTACCGTACAGCAAGTCTACAAAGCGCTCAACGTCCGCTGTGGTGGCTTCTTCCCGAAGGGGCGGTCGTTCGTTGGTTTCCATTCCAAATGTCCCATGCAGTTGGACGTCGCACTTGTCTTTGTACAGTCTTCTTGCCTTAGCGGTGCCGCCTCCTGTAAGATCCTTAACGACATTGTTGTTGATAGGAGAGTCTTTGGGAGGTTCTCTCATAATAATAAGTCGCGCTTTGTCTACATTAGCTAAGTCAGGATTGGCGTCGCCAGAGGTTTTCTTCTTTGGGTCCTCAGTAAGAATCGCATAAGACGCATGGTAAAAGTATTCTCCATAACACATCTCCAATGCTTGATTGCAAAGACCTTTGCCGTTTCTGCCAGATCCGTTAAGAATAAAAAAGTGCTCTATTGCGCGTCCGCTAATACCCGACGCAGCAATGACAAAAAAAAGTCTGCGGCACTCTGGGTCTGGGAAGATTTTCGCAAATACCTTTTCCATTAATTCTTTTTCTGTTTCCGCGTCTTCGCCGACCGCTTCATCGTAGAAACGGAAATCGTATTTGCAAGACTTCGTCATCATGTCTGCCTTTTCGGCTGGCCGAAACTGCCATGCGTTTATGTCAAATACCCCATTGTCAAAGCCAATAAGGTCTACATTTAAATCGAATTCCATGTCGTACTTGGCTAATGCCTTTTCTGCAGTTTTTAGTACACCCGAACGCCAACCAAAAGAGCTTGTCCGCTGCTGAAATTCGAGCCATGCCTTTCCAAGTTTTGGGTAGGTCTTCGTATTGGTGTCCACACAATACTTTGCAAAATGATTCTGTACCTCCTCACAGAGCGACAAAAATACTCTGACATCGTCAAACACCCACTTCTTTCCGTCCCAGCAGCACCACTCTTTCGATGGCATCATAAATACGTAAGTGTCGGAGTACTTCGCGGTGAGCAACTTTACTGCGCTGTCTTGATTAAAATACTTCATTTCCTGTATAAGTGCTTCTGCTCTGGATTTGTTAAGTTTCCTCTGCTCAAACTCAATTGGTTTTAAGTTAGTAAGATCGTATCCGCCTGTTATGGGCTTTTGCTCGAACTCAAGTGATATCTCAAACTTCCGTAGTATGAACGACTCCATAAGAGAAATGACTGCCTGAAGACCGCCAGTAAATTCATCAACATTAGTCTTAAGCAACTTAATTCCGTCAAACTCGTAAACCAGATTAACATAAGTGCTGTGCTGTTTCGTGGCAACCAAGTCAGGGTGACTATTGTTAAGAAAGCCAACGATGTCGCCTACTACGATGCTCTCATATTCTTGAAGGTATAAACCCATAAAGCTACCGTCTTTGTTTTGGTGCTTCGACACATCGACACGATACACGTGTTTCTGCAGCGCTGGATTGGCCTTTCGGAAGTGACTGACAATGCTTCTTATTCCTTCCATGAACGATGCCACAAATGCCGGCGGTTTTGAGGGGTAACCGGTTTTGCCTTCTTCTCTCATTGCCAAAACAAAGCCGTTGTATGTACCGTAAAATACTAAGCGAAGAAATAGTTCTTTTGCTTCCTTTCTGCTGACATGAAGACTTGTCATGGTTTGCTGCAAGACTTCTTCGCGGTTACACACATAGTGCGATAGAGCTTCTGGTACTGGGACATTGTTGGTGATACACAGCTGGCAAAGAAGCGCGACTTGTGCGTTTTTTAAGTCAATGTCGTAGTACTTCACGGCGAATGTGTTCCTAACTTGCTTTCTGAATGCAGTAAGTCCAAGAGAGTCACTTACGTATGGGCGACCCCAAGCCGTTTTCTTTTTTAGATATTTGACAGGCACCCCACCTAGTTCGTCGTCGTACATGCTTATGTAGTCCTCTATCTGCTTCTTTTCATTCTGGAAAAGCTGCTTAGCGAGGTCTGTTGCATATCCTAAATGCCAGGTATTTGATAGGAAGTCAGACCCGAGAAGCTTGAGAGCGTCTTGCTTATCGAACTCCTCAATAAACTCTAGCTCTGTTAAAGGGTTGGTAGTGCGCGCTATCTGAATCGGGGCCATTCTGATAAAATAAGGTTAGATTGTGATATGAGGATCTCTACAAGTGGATTTCTGGACAATTCTCAAAAAAAAATTGAACACGAAAAATTGTTCTAAAACTGGTTTACGAAAAGTTGATTGTTCTGGAAGGTTTTTTTTTGGAAAATGTCTTTTTGTATGGAAACTATATGGAGAAGTGTTCACAATTTTATTATCATGGACTCCGACATCGCCGAACTCCAAATGAAGATAGCTGCTACCCAAGCAGCCCTGCTTACACATGAAGTCACACAGAACCCAGACAAGTATGCGGTTGCACGTGAAGCTCTATGTAATACTGACAAGTATAACTTCGCTGCTGTTGCACAGGACATTATCAGCAACCTGTCATCGTCTCCAAAAGAGACGCTGCTTCCTTACACCAGTGAAGGTCACGATCATTCTGCAGGTCTTGACAGCGATTGGGAAGACGAAAGCGAAGAAAAGAAGCCACCTTCTCTTAAAGAGTATTTTGGAGGGCCAAACCCGATTGCAAGAGCAAGGGAAGGCAACCTTGTGCCTTCCGAAGTGGTCAACATACCTGACGACGAAACCGACTCTGTCATATCCGAAAGAGAACAGAAAGAACAAGACAAACTTTTTGAGCGCATTGTCGTGCCCTCTGTTACTGCCGCAGATGAAAAAGCAGTAGAGAAAGCAGTTGCTGAGATGACTAGGCTTCCTGGCTCCATTCGATGGTACAAGTTTACAGCGGTTGTTGCTTTCCGCGACGAGGACTGGCACTCTGACATAGGAGATCATTTAGAAGAGAACGTACAGGATTACTTTGACCAGTACATGGAGAATGGAGGAGTTGTAACCAAGGCTTCCTTTTTAGAAACCGGTGAATTTGGGTCTACCCCGTGATTTTCAGAAAGTTTTCTTGTGGGGGTAGTTGTCCTTTGTCTTTTGTCTTTTGCTACGGACCGTACGTATGGTCCATTCCTGTTCCCACCCGCGCGTAGATGGAAACTTTTTTATTTTTTCTTTAATCTTTCTTAATAAAAATTATATGTATTTATAGTATATACGATGGCAGGCAATGCATTAACCCCCCTTCTTTCAAGAGAAGAGTACAGGCAGATCTATCTCCACGAGCTCGGTATGCGAGCGAAACTTGACGAGTACAACCTCCAGGCTAATATAGCTTGGAGCATGACTGGCGATACAGAGCAGGAAGCACAACTCCAGGCGACGCTAATGCAGATGAACAAATCGCAAGTCGACGCAGAAGCTCAACAGTACATACGTGCTTTAGTCGTTCCACAAGACTTCCAATGGGTGTACTCCCGCTTAAACTTGGACATGAAGAAATGGATTATTCTGAACTATGTGAAACTTGCGGAGGTGCTTACGAAGCAAGGCCAACGCCCTGCACCAGGAGCATTGTTTCTGGCGACTTTAGAGAGTATGTTCCAGTTCTTTAACAGCAACAGCGCTGCGTCGATGGCAGACTTTTACACCTCTCAGCTTAATGCGACTCAAAGACAAGCAGCACAACCGGGATCCGCTGCAGAAGGAGCACGAAATTTAAGTGTGCAGGCCCCCGTAAGTACAGAGGCAAAACCAAGTAATTTTGGACGTAGTATGCTAGGACCGTTCTCAAACAGAGGTCTTACAGCGGAACAGGAAATGAAGATAGCAGAGATAAGGAGAGGTATTCCAACCGATGAATCTGCCGATGAATATGTTAGTGCAGTGAGCAGGCAACCTTCAAGATTTTCTGGGAATAACCCCGCTCGGCCCTTCTCGAACGCAACAAGAATTTCCCACTCCGACGGCTCACAGGAATACGTATCAGACAAAGGTTCAAGGGCATCGAAGCCTTCGCGGAGTTCTAACGGAACAACAATAACTCATTCCGATGGAAGTAAAGAAACTATATCAGACAAAGGTAGCGGTAAATCTACCGCTTCGCGCAGAGAACCGGACGGTTCCGTCATAGACCTTATTTCTGATTCAGACACATCAGGATCGTCTGACGAAACACTCGCATCGGATACCACCTATTCAGGATTCAGCAGTTCGGGTAGAAGCAAATCGGATAGAAGCAAATCGACAAAATCTATCAAACCAGTTAAGCCACCAGCACCGCCACCACCGCCACCACCACCACCTAACTACCCTAACCCTAACCGAATTATCAACCAACAAATCAACGACAGAACGGTTTTCAACCAAAAAATCAACGACAGAAGGAAGCAAATTGCACCAGACAGTGACACAGAAAGTGGTTCAGATTTTACCTTTGCTTCTAAAGAGTCAGGTACATGGGCAGACAAAGCGGGTAAAGCGTTTCAAAAAGCTCATAACGAGAACTCGACGACAGTAGACAGGGACGAAGCCTTTAAAGAAGTATACGACACTTATGTAAGAGGAGCTCCTAACTGGAGAGAAAAGAAAGATGCCGTAGACAGGATTCGTGATCTTGGAAGGATTCATGAAATCAGGATTTCTACTGCGAAAGGCAGGGAGGGAATCTTTGGTGGAAGAATTAGCGTAGACGAAAAAAGAAAGAAAAAATCAACACGTAAGTACTTGTCAGGCGCAGGAGCAATGTCTCATGGTCCTGTACCTGCAGACCATGGTTGGCAGGCATTCGGCAAATATATGCTAGCGCGATCAGACCTTGAGAACGGCGGGGTCTTTCATATGCGATACAAGAACGGACAGAAGATCCAAGCTCTGCCGCAAAAAATACTCGGTTCCGGTGTTAAGCAAGTGTTGTCAAAAATTGCAGACAACAAAGCGCCAGACTACGACGACATAAAGAAACTATCGAATCAAGAAAAGGAATACGTGCAGTCATTGCTTGCCAAAGCGTCGCTCGACCCAACTCAATTCAAGCAGTCAAAGAAGTCAGCAGAGCAATCAAATAGTCATAGATTTAATATTTTAAAAGGCCAAATCGTGGCAGGTAATGACAGTCCGGAGCTTATAAAAGAATTTAAACATGTCTTAATGAGAATGAAACAAGCAAAAGAGTTGCCTCCTAACGAGGTGAATGAAATACTCATGGAATTGTCTGGTCTAGGTCACTAATGTCTGCTAGTATATCTCGGAATATTTCCTCTTCGTCAGAGTGTTGCTCAGAAGAAACATAATAAAGCGGACCTTCTTGCTCTGCAAGAGGGGCAACAGTCCCAACCACAGACCTCTGTAAGGTAGGAACTTTCGGCACCTCCACCCACTCTCCGCCAATCCGTACATACCGATTGATATGGTCGATGCAGAAGTTGCGATAGAATGGGTGCCCGTGTTGGACGCCATGCGCATTAAGCCATTCTTGTACGTATCCACAGTCATCAAGTTTTGGTCGCAGAGAGGTGTCCCAGGGATCCCCCGCGATACATGGCTTTGTGCAATGCATATCTCTGCAAAGTGGACGGCCTCTGTTGCAGCATGCCGCAACCTGTTCCGATATGTCCGCTGTCGTTGTGTCGAGGTCCTTAATAAGGTCTTCTGCGGCGGATATGATTTGGAAGACATGTTGGCGCTTTACTGGTATCATAAGACTAGGGTGATATATATAGTTGTCCATAATAAGATTATGAACAGCTCAAAAAAAGAGTGGCAAAAGTTTTGCGGAAATTTTCCATACGATTGCCAAACTGGTTAACGGCATGCTGGTTAACAAAGAAGCTTCTGGAAGGTTCGGTAGCCAGCGTCTGTTCTGGCTTGCTCCTTACAATTTTATTCAATGTTCGAGTGGATAGCTATTGGCATACTTTTTGTTCTTTCGTTTCACAAACTATTCTGCTAGATGGACCGCTTCGAGGCATTGCGCAAAAAGGCAAAGCTTTGTCTTGACGAGATATTTGTTACTCCCATACTGAAGGACCAAGCAACACAGACAGAAGAAATTGCTGATGACGACCTCAAATCGATTCTTCGCAAACGAAAGGCAGAATTCTGGGACATATTCGATGAAATACTTAACGGAGAGAACACCATCTTCAGTCGTCACGTTACCGTTGTTCCAGGCAAAGGCTTCAAGCGACCAGAAGGTGGAGCTAGTTCCGTTAGCGATGTATCGGACGACAACGAACCCGTCGTTTCAGAGGAAGATTCAGTGTCCCCATGCGCTAAATCTCCTGAGTTTTCCACCGCTGCATCAAGCAAAGTTGAAACAAGTGTCCGTCTCAAGCTCATGCGCGAACTGGCAGCAAAGCGAAATCTCCAAGTCTACGACGAAGCTTCCCTTGATACCCTGTTCCACGGCCAGACAAACGAACAGCTTATAGAGCAGATTGACACGTGTACTCCTCCTGCACCGGCTTTTTGTTACACGATGCACTTCGAGCAAATGATGGAGTTTGGAAAGATTGGACAAGGAGTATATCTTGACCTTGACAAAGAAATGAAGCAAAGATATGTCGCTGGTATCATGGACGAGCTATTCAAGCTTATGAAAAAACACGATAGCAAACCTGCTAGTCTGCGGGCTATCGCGAATGTTTATCATTGCAATTACGACCACATGTACGACGTCTGGAGAGGAAGAAGTTCAAACCCATTTTTAACTGTCCAGCGCCCTGCCCACTTGCATAACCTCCGTTAGGCCTTTTCGATATCGTTTTGAGGGATCCTCTTCGTAGTCTATAATAAACGGGGAGAACTTTTCATTTGTAGCGTCTTGGTAGAGCTTCAGCAATGTATCTTTATCTACTCCTAATCCACCTTCACTCAATATCATATTTACTTCCCTGTGCCCACTTAATTTAAGAAGAACGAGGTAGCTGCAGTTATTACGTATAATTTTTGGTATCGCGAAGTAGGATTGAGATAGATAAATAACTGAGCAGTTCAGCTTCCGAGCTCGAATATAGTAGTTCTTAATTCTCTCTTGGTTCTTCTCTAGCACTATATCGTCGAAGACCACCAAGTGGTTGTAATCTTTGTCCATCTTGTCAAGAACAGGAGTGTTGTTGAGCCCTTCTACAATCTGAATGTCATCGCACTTCTTTTTTAGAAACCTGTACAAAGGCTCGTCTTTGTTTCTTGTAATGACCGTAATGTCGTTAAAGGTTCCTTTTCCCTGGCAGAACATCGATATGATGTTCACGAGGAAGTTTGTTTTGCCTGATCCAGACGGTGCCACGACGCACATGCGCATGGGCAGTTTTAAGTTGTGTATGTGAAAGTTGGGGTTTTCAGCATTGTCTAACATGTTCTTCGGGATCTTCTCGTACATGTTTTGAATCGACGACGTCGACTTCTTTGGAGCTTTAGTAGGAGCCTTACTGGACTCTAATTCTGCTCGGTCTATCCCGCTGCCGTCCATGATTGCCTTTAAATATGCGTCCATTATAACTTAACGATAGAAATAATTTCGACGATTAAACTATATGTCAACACCACTTACGCCACAGTCGCCTTTTACAAACCAAGCGCCATACTATCCTTATGGCGGCCAAGTATTTAACACCACTAACTACGTGCAGAAACTAACTGTTGCCCCTGTTGCTTTGACTGGCGGCGACAGGGTTAATTTCCTTGATCGTCGTCCGTTTGGGGTAAGGCGGAGAGGACCGGGATACGACAAAAGAGGTGGATTTAAGTAAAACCTCTTGTAATGGTATATGGTGTGGTCACCGGAAACAGAAGATTTGCTGGAGCGACTGCGCGTCAACTGTGTAAATTTAAGCGAGTATCACAGACTTCGTTATTACCACTTTAAGAGTTGGAACAAGTACTTTAGAATACCTATGTTAGTGTTAGCTAGTCTGAATAGCACAGCCAGTGTGGGACTACAACGAGTAGGAGTAGAGCAAGGAATAGTAAGTGGTATAACGTGTGTAATAGGCATGATAATGGGAATAATAACCGCGGTAGAGCTTTATCTTGATATAAAGAGCAGCATGGACAAGGAGATGTCGCAGAGCAAAGAGTACTATACGCTTGCCACAGACATATATAGAATGCTGCGACTCCAGCCAGAAGAAAGAGGAGAGGAAGGTCTGTCATACTTGGGAAAAAAGTTTGCTAATTATACGAAGTTGAAAGAACAGTCCGACTTAATGAAAAGAAAAATGAAACACGACATGATGGCAGCCATTCCCCACGGAACAAAAGAAAGTCCAACACCATCTGTGGAGGACTTGGAAGAGGAGATTTACGGAAAATTCAAAAAGACCTACTCAATGTTTTTTGGGAAATCAAGACATAACAAAAACGACCTGTATATAGAAACGGTACTAGATTCACCTGAAAGAGGAAAGGACATTGAAAGAGGTCTATCGGTTGAGCACAGCTCTGGTTAACTGCTAGATAGTAACAATAACTAGAACCCAACCAGACATGCACGACAAGTATGCCAGTTCGATTCCCATGAGGCTGTCCCCTGAAAGGCGAATATTATTTTTTGCTTAATTTGCTAATTTAATTTCTTTAGCAATTACATATGAAGCTTGACGATTTAACCATACCAAAACTTAAGGGTCTCTGTAGAGAACACAAGATTAAAGGTTTTTCAACCCTTGGCAAAGAGGCTTTAGTAAAGTTGATACGGAAAAATGTGAAAGGAAGGGTTGGAATGAGTGACGGCGCGCCAGTAATAAAAGGAAAGGGAGCGAACGTGTCGGGAGGTGGTGATTTGGCGGTTGCGCAAGGCACAGGCGATAGTAAAGGTGAGGTTAGTGACAGACTCCGCCATCTTGTAGACAAGTTAAAAGGAGGAAGCATTCAAGGAGAGGGAAGGTGTTGGGAGGGATACAAGCCGACACCAGGAAAGAAACCTTACAGTAAAGGATCATGTATGAAAGGCAAAGGCGACGATGACGAGTATGACGCGGATACAGAAAAAGAGGATCCCATCGATTGGGACGACATTAAGTGGGGATCATTTACGGAGCAACTGAAGCGGTACAACGCAACCCACCAGAAGAAGTTCAGCGGAGATAAAGCCCTTTGCGACTTTGCAAATATGATACTCAGCAACAAGTCAAAATACTCCACAACTACAAAGAGAAGGGCGTCGTTTTACCTTAACGTTTTAGCAAAAAAGAAGTGTTCATAGAAATATCTCTGCCAATATTATAAGATGAATCGATACGTGCAAGCACCTATATCAAGACTGCCATCTGGAGACTTGAGCTCTTCCGGCATGAGTTTTATGCAAGGAGGAGGCGCTCCATATGGGAGCAATCCAGCAACATGGTCGCCAACGCCTGTTAGCGGGGGCACTATTGTCCGCCGTGGGGACGGGTCAACTTACGATGTGGGTAACTTTAATGTTCGATCCCACCGTCGCATTCGTGGGTCAGGATCATACGGAGGAAACGCAGGTGGTGTTCGAATGGGTATTTATCCCCCTGGCAACTTTGTCTAATTTAATGATATACAATGGACGACAGCAGATTTCGACACCATGCTTTGGCTACTCGCCGATACTTTCCACACTCAGGAGAAGACTATGGATCCGTCAACAAAACACACGAAGACACTAACATTTTAGGAGGAACTACCTATGCAGAGAGGCAGCGTCACCGGTCGGCACATAATTTGAAAAAGTTTAGTCGTTTTATGATGAAACCTCGCGAACACAATCACAAGTCTGGACCAGGGCAAGAGCTCGGTACAATCACTGAAACTGCATTGATGTTAGGGGCTGGACGGGACTTATTTAAGGACTTCGGCAAGAAGAAGACATACACGAAAAGCCTTCCTTGCTTTTTTATGACCGAAGGCGAACGCAGAAAGCATCACTGTACGCCACATCGGTATTAAAAATATGTAAGGTGGATTTATATGAACGACTTAAAGGAAGAGGAAATCAACCGAAGCGTCGACACCTACAGCACCGAGCAAACAAGGCTTTTTAAAGCTATGAAGGACGCAAAACACGTGTCTGACGAGAAGCCCCTTAAGCTCCAGCTCTCCTGTGTGAACAGCATATTGACGCAGCTCTTGCGTCTTAGGACTTTAAGAAGAATTGAACAGGAAAAAGTAGTTTAACAAAAATATAGCCCATTGGTATAGAAATGGTTTATATTTACAAGCCCATGGCAAGAGGAGCCGCCACTTTAGTTAATAGAGATTCAAAGGTTATTGGAGCAGGCTCCGTCGGCACGAAGCATGTTGACACACCCGTCTCGATGGACACTTTAGACAAATCTACCCGAAACCCACTATCTGGGGCTCTCCAGCACAAAATCGATAAGCTAGAGGTCAACCAAGCAATAGAAAAAAAGAAAAAGAAAGAGCGAGCAAAAGCAATTCATTTTGAGTTGTAAGGAAAAATTCTTTTCTTCGTCCAGGATATAGCAATGAGCGGCGATTCTATGATCTACGACATGTCCCAGATGACCGAGGGTTCTCCTCAAGTGTTTGTAAAGCGCGATTGGTTGAACCTTCAAGACCAAAACAACGGAAATTATTTGGGAAACCAAATGGTTCTTGACACGTCCCAGCTGGCCAATTCTAACAAGTACATGGCTTACAGAGAGGCTTACTTTGCTGTACCTCTTCTTCTTACCGCCACTAACGCTAGCGGTGCTGGTAACGGTCTTATGGCTAGTACAACCGCCTCGGGAAATTCCTGTGACCGCGCATTTGGTCTGAAATCGTGGTTCGGTAGTTTAATCCACTCGATGAGTCTTGACTATGCTGGTACTACCATTATCCAAACCACTCCTTTGTGCAGTATGTGGAACCAGTTTGGACTCGTAACCACAATGTCGCTTCAGGACGTTAAAACCAACGGAGCTTCCCTCGGTTTTTTCCCAGACACGAGTGACTCCTGGACCTACACTGCAGGCGATTCAGCAAACGGTCCTGGTGTGACAAACAATTGTAATGCTCTTGGGCAACAACAGCTCTCCGGTGTGTTCGGAAGAGGTGCCATCAGCAACGAAGGGTGGGCAGAACGTAGTAAAATTTTTGCCTTTGCGCTTGATGGAGCATCAGGTTACGGATTTACCTCATATCAGGAATTGCTGTCTGTCTCTGCAGCGCAACAGATGCGCATTGGTACCATCATCAACTCCAACACTGATCCAAATACAGGTGTATCGAGCAGACAAGCAGGTATTTGGCAAGCTCAACAAATGGCGATTATTCGATTGAAAGACATTCACCCTTTCTTTAGCCAAGTGCCACTCCTTAAAGGTGTTTTCATGCGACTGACCCTTAATCTTAACCAGCCTTCTGTCACAATTTCAAACCCCCTAAATAGTGGTAATATTGTTTTATCCAGCATGGTAAACCCACTGGGAGGAGTAAACCCGCTCATGATCAGTGCTACATCAGGAGCCACCACTTCAACAGTTTGTCCCGGAGCCGGCGTTGGTGATTGTATTGCTGTGCCGGGCGGCAGTGAAGCTCTGTTAACAACTGGTCTGGCGGCTACAAGCGCGACCGTCTCTCTTGCGGTAGGAGCAGTGTGCTTGAATTCGTCGCAGAGAGCAGCACAACCAGCAATCGCAGATGGGCAGATTGGTCGCTCAGTCTTCTTGTATGTCCCGGCTTACACCTTCAACCCCACGTTCGAAGAGGCATATCTTGCATCACCAACCAAAACGATTGTCTACACCGATATTTACCAATTTACTACCCCTTTAATATCCGCAAGTGCTTCCTTTAACCAGTTGATTACTAACGGTATCGCTAATATTAAGTCAGTCTTGGTGCTGCCATTTTTCGACAAAATTGCCCCTACTGGCGTGGGAGCAGCAACTCAAGCCCCACCTTATCAATCCCCGTTCGACCCTGCTGGCTGCGGACCTACATCTCCTCTTTGCCACATGACTAACTTTAACGTTGTCGTTGCTGGCCAAAACGAAATTTACAACACCCAGCAGTATACTTTTGAGCAGTACATGAACCAATTACAGGGTTGCAACGCCGTCAACGCCAACTTGATTGATGGTTTGACATCGGGTCTTGTGAGTCAATACGACTTTTTGCAATCTTATTGCTACTACTATGTCAACACTAGTAGGGGTCTTCCCGTCGACGAAGCTGTTCCCAAGTCGGTGTCGGTCCAAGGTTCTAACCAATCTACACGTGGTATCAAGTTAGTAGTGTTCATTGAATATGGTGTACAGGTCAGTGTCGATGTCCTTACAGGCAGCCGTGTTTAGATAAAATATTTAGAAAGTATATATGAAGTCCTTAAGGCAATATGCTCCACGCCGTTTAAAAGGAGGACAATTTAATATTGATTTCAAGCCTCCTTCGCAAGAAGAATTAGAGGATATGGAGATGCAGAATGAATACGATGCATACCAACAAAGAGTAAAAATAGCTCGCAATGAGAAAGAAAAAAAGATACCAACGGCAATTCCTGAGGAAGAGGATATTACCGACGAACAGAAGGCTTACCTGCAAAATGCCGTAAATGCATACGGTGAAAACTTGAATAAGACGTTTAAAGATGCTTTTACTGTAGACCAGGCGAAGTTAGACGAGCTGAATAGTGTTAACGACGCATTGATTGAAATAAGAAAAACTCACGACCCGTGCGGCACAGCAGGAAGGGTGAAAAGAATGAATGACTATCACGACAATGGCGACTTGCCATCTAAGATGTTTCACGACTTGTTTGACTACTCTATTGGGTCTGTTCTTGAAGCGGGTTCTGAGCTGGTGTCAGCACCTCTGTCTGTTATCCCCCCAGCAAAGAACGCCGCAAAAAAAGGTCTTAAAAGTTCAGTCGTAGATGGAGTAGGAGGTTTAGATGACATTCGAACTCCAAACCTGTGCATTCATGATCCTAACGCACAGTTTGGTTATAGGTTAGCTAAGCGCGGTGAGGTAGATCCGGTTACAGGGCAGCGAAGAGGAGACTCAGAGTGGTACAAATTTCAAGGCAAGAAGAATTACACTGGCCAAAAAGAAGCAGACGGACTTATTGACCAAGGAAGGAATAAGGCATTTAAAGACGCAGAAAAATCTGGAAGAAAAAAAGCGGAAGCAGCACTAGCCCAACCGACAAAAAGAAGCAATGATAAAGATGAAGATTATGATAGTGAAGACGACGCTGACTACGAAGAGTCAGACGAAAAAGACGAAGAAATTGAAAGACTTAAAGCATTGTTAGCATTGGAAAGATCAAAGTAAGTCATCTATTATATTATACAGACCACCGGTAGAGCTCACTGCTGCGCACGTACAGCACAGTGTCATGTGTTTTGTTTCCTTATGTTTAGTGACGTCACAGGCAGTACAATAAGTAGTCGGACACATGTGGCAATACGTTCCTCCTCGAACACGAGAGTTACAGGAAAAGCAGAAGTGAAGGGGACACAGGTTACTGTTATTGTCTTTGACGCATTTCTTGTGATACACCTTTGGGCATTTTGACGAGCTGCAAATAAATGCTTCACTTAATTGAACTACTTCCTTACAGCCAAAGCAGCGCCTTTCAATGGACTTGTTGTTTTTTGCATACTCATCAAAGTATGCAGCAAACGCGGAATCATCTTCGTTGGGTACTGGAAATTCCTTCTGAAGCCAGTTAGCCAGATAATCTGTTTCTATCTGTTCCCACCTATCGCGAGTGTGTTGGTCAACGACTACTCGTTTTACTTCAGTCGCCTTTTCCCGCGACTTCCGAATACGTGATGATCTCTTTAGTGGCTTCTTTATGGGGAAGCTGCTTAGCGGGCCCTTCATAGTATTCGCTACTATGTATTGATTTGTAAGCCCTGGGCTTCGTCGGTCGAAGGCGAGAAGGACCAACGTATTGTTCTGGAAGGTTCATCGTCCAATGTCCTGAAAAGTCATGAACATCTGATGTCTCTGTCTTCTTCATTTCTACTCTATGCTCATAAAATAAATATGGATTTGAACGGGTCGAAGATTGTACAAGTAGTGGCAGCTAACTATAATATGGAAGCAACTGACGACTACCAATACTTCGTCGTGCCATTCGGGCTCAACATAACAAACGAGGACCAAGTAGAGTACTATTGGATTCACTCGAATGCGTTATTTATTAAGCTAAATGTCGACTTTATTCAAGACTGTCCCTATTATGGTTGCGAGGTGATCCATAACAAAGGCCAAGTAATCGAGGTCAGCGCTTTCGACACTATTCACAGTCGCAAGCCAAGTCTTGCAGACATGCCTAATGAAATAGATATCGTGGAGAAAACGACTGATCATCTCATGAGGATCTACAACTCTGTCAAAAGAGGAAAGCCCACTGTAAGGGTTCCAGGAGACTTCCCGCACTGGGACAAGATTGCCTCCGATATCTTCGAATGTGTAACAGAGTTCATACCGTTCTTTCATGCTTGGACTAGGAACGAAGGAGATGTCTTTACTAAGTTCGCGGAACGTCATTTATAATCTACGTCTACAGGAATCTTCATGCCGTTTCCTTTAAAATTAGTATCGATTGTTTCTGGATCAGGAAACATTTCTGGCATTTGACCTTTTCGCTTTTCTGGGTCTTTCGACAAGAAGAAATGTTTTAAGATGAATTCGTTTTTTTTGTAGTTGTTGCTCTTGTTTAAGTCGTCAAACATTTCTAAAAAATGTAGTGTATCTATTCCTAAGTCGTTCGTGACATTTTTTTTGTCGTTAATAAAATGTGCATAGGCTAACTGGTACCAGCCGCAAGCTTGATTCATAAGCGACTGTATGTCTTTCGTAGGGTAGTTAAGTTTAGTGCCAGGAAAATTACTCTCTACTGCTTTTTTGACGTCTTTTGGAGGCGGCGCGCCGTATGAGTCAAAGTACATTGCTTGTGGTTTTCTTGCGCTGTTCCCCGTGGAGCTGACTTGAAACCCAGTCCAGTGTGATCCTGTATTCTGCTTACCGCTTTCCATTTCAGCATCATCAAGGTTTACGATGTAGTATTTGTTAGGCTTAATGGTGCGTGGCAGATCGTCTTTGAATCCTACAAACTCGAGTGGAATGTTCATTTTGCCTGCCAAATTTTCAAGGTCTGTGTTTGTTAACATTATATAATTGCTAAAGATAATTTTAACTTTAAATTAATACATCGTCGTAAACATTCCTTTTGGTTGGTAGTTTACAGGCATCTGCTTAAACATGCTCCATCTTGCTGCACCGGCTTGAGAGCGCATTGCGGGGTTTGATGGTGCGAGGAGGTTACCACCCGAGCCGATATTCGTGGGTGCCGCCAGTCTAGCCCCAATAGAACCGCCTCTCATTCCTGGTTGCCCATACGTTAGGCCATTACCGTACACTAAACCATTTCCACGGATTTTCTCGTTGTATTTTTCGATGGCAGCAGATCGCTTCTCTATTCGCTCGGGGTTTTTTGGACACTTCGTAAGGTAGCTTGCGGCTTTTGATGCTAATTCTCTGGCTGAATCTGCCCTTAGCACTTTCTTCCCTCTCTCCGTGCTTCCGCACTTGTTTGGAACACCCTTCGTAGACCATGCAAGAGGATCCTTTAAAATTTCGGGCGGACCATCATTTGGCATTTCTGAAGGGCCGGGAAGTACCCTCGGAGCCTTCTGTGGCGCTGCCCTCGGAGCCTTCTGCGGCGCTGCCTTTTTTGCCTTTGGTGCCTTTGGTGCCGAGGCGGCAGCCTCCCGCGCCCTGCGCGCTGCCTGTCTCTTTTCGCGGTCTGTTTGTGCCAGAGGTCCACCCTTTTTCTTTTTGGGACCTTGCCCGTAGACAAGCCCGAATCCTTCTTTCTTGTCTGCCTCGTCAAGTTCGTGTTCTATTTTTCTATCAGCTGTGTCCATACCGTGCTTGAAGTGTTTCTTCCAGGATTCGTTCAATCGTTTGCCGGTTGCGCCTAAACCCCAGTCGTTTCTGTACAGGCTAAATTTACCACCTTCCATATCCCTTGCCATACCTTCGCGGTCTTCCATACCCATACCGCCCATTGTTTCCTTGATAACGTCCCTGAACTTTTTCTTGGTAAATCCCATCTTTCTTCGAGCGCCAGCGCCAAGGTCTTTCAGTTCACTGTCCGCCTTGTCAACAGCATGAGTGATGGCCTTTGCAAACTTACTAAGGCTACCACCTTTCTTGTCAGCACGTAAGTTTTCAAGGTAATGAAGGCGCGCAAGGGGATCCATATGTTTGCTGTAAGCTTCCGAAAGATCAAATTTTTCTTCCGGCATGTAACGATGCATTTCATCACGATGTGTTTGAACAACATTTTTACGTCTTCCGCCTTTGTGTAAGTCAATGTTACCGCCGTTAGCCTCTCGTTCGGCCTCGCTTAACTTAATAATTCGAGCACCTCCTTTCCTTAGTTTCTTTAAGTTTTCCGGGCCCAATTTTAACTTTAGGCCTTTGCCGCACATACACTTAGAACCGTGACCATTTCGCAATCGCGATCTGTTAGCACCTCCGTCTATTTCGATTTCTTCCATTATATATCTAGTCGTTAGAAATTATATCGTGCGATATGGCTAAAGAATATGTCGAAATAATGTATACATGCAGCAGAACTCACCGAGTAAGCTACCTAAAACTTTCGACCCTATTGACCTTACTAGCGAACCCACTGTACCCACACCGTTACCTCGTCCTAAGCAACGTGCAACGGCTCTTAAGACAGGTATCGACTTAACCCAAGATGAAGATAGTCCATCGGATTACAGCGCCGTTTCGTTTAAGCACATACCGGCAGTGAAACCGAATGCCTTGCGCAATCTAAACTCTGAAGTTGTTTCTAACGATTACATGCTCAATAAGTTAAACGATATGGAAAAACACACTACGAAGAACTGCGGTAATTTGTTCGATGCGTTTACAGAACATGCCGACCCCGACAATGCCCCAATTCCGCCTTACTCAAATCAATCGCTTCACATTGTCGAGGTGAACGGCAAGGCAGCTGCGGCTGCTCAAGTTTCTGATCGCGGAAAAGGAAATATATTCATTGACTACTTGTGTGGGGCACAAAAGTCGCACATGGGTGGTGGCGAGGCTATATTACGCCACCTGTTCGATCACATTAAAAGTAGTCCTGACAGCAAAGGAAACTACAAAATGAGCTTAGCTCCGCTTGACAGCGCTATATCCCGATACCGGGATATGGGTATGAGTGGGGGTGACGGAGGAATGTGGGCAGACAAAGCCAACCCCTTAAAAGACTACACTGACACTGAGGGTACGATACCAGTAACTCCTCTAACAACTGTTCAAAAAATACGAGCAAGCCAGAAGGAGAAAAAAAGAATGCGCGAAGAATACGAAGAAGCGGAACGTAGGTTTGCGGCAATGAGAAAAGCGGAAAGTAAAGAAGGAGCTGCTTGGGCTCTTTACGAAAAGTTTGGTGGCAGTCCCGATGAGGTCAGAAGTGTTCTTAGTCAGTCTGAACTAGATAAGATAGAGAGATTTGGAAGTGCGGCTGTCGATGGTAAACGAGATGAAGCTATTAAGCACATGGAGTCAATGGATCAGCCTGTGCTCTATGCGTTAGCTGGTAAGATGGGTATAAACATGAGGCATGCAGGATTCCAACCCGGGCCCCGGCTACGTGGTAAGATGGAAGATGCTATTATGGGCGAAATTGGAGATTACTTTCCCAAAACATCTAGTTCTCAACCTGAATACTATTTCTCTGATGCGGATAGTGTGAAAGGATCTGGCGTTGTCAATGAAATGAAGCTGTATAGGAACCATAACGATCCGAAAATGCTGGACAAGAAAAGTTTTAAAGATCAAAAGTTTGTTTTCTTTATGGACAAGGTAGACGAAGACAGGTACATTTACGAATACAAGGCTACGTACGTATTAAAAAATCCTAATCTTGTTGTCATTGACGAGGACGACGATGATGCCGGCATTGCAGGCGAGTTCTCAAGAAAGGAGTCATTAAATGCGCTACGCAAATTGAAGTCATCTAATCCTAAAACCCAGGGTGTCTGGCTAAAGTTTAACGATGAAGTTATCTTGTGGAAGTTC
>Ga0315315_10000688_pt1 | contig 29315 bp, 30 predicted proteins | sample M140m3416metaG_FD_203699 | JGI IMG/M metagenome (GOLD analysis project Ga0315315, IMG submission 203699) | Ammonia-oxidizing marine archaeal communities from Monterey Bay, California, United States - M1 40m 3416 | ecosystem: Environmental > Aquatic > Marine > Intertidal zone | place: USA... | reverse complement strand
AAAAATTTATGGCCTAATTAAGAATTTATGAACCTATTATCTTCAGCAACTGTATTTAGTTTTTTTACATTAATAAGCAGAATTTTGGGCTATCTGCGAGATATTTTAATAGCAATATTTCTCGGAGCGTCAATTTTTGCCGATGCTTTTTTTGTAGCTTTTAGATTACCAAATACTTTTAGAAGATTATTTGCTGAAGGAACATTTAATGCAGCATTTATACCTAGTTATACCTCAGCCAAAATTGAAGATAAAAAAAAGGGAAAAAAGTTTGCTGATGATGTTTTAAGTTTTTTAATATTAATTTTATTATTTATAGTCACGATAGTAGAGATTTTTACCCCGTATTTAATTTTTATAATAGCGCCAGGTTTTTTAGAAGACCAAATCAAATTTAATTTAGCTGTTGAACTTACAAGAATTACATTTCCATTTTTATTATTTGTAAGTTTATCGTCTTTTTTTGCTGGAATACTAAATTCTAATAATAAATTTGCAGCTGCAGCTGCTGCACCTATAATTTTAAATGTAGTATTGATTATAAGTTTAATTTATTCTTTTATGCAAGGTTTAGATTATGCAAAACAACTCTCTTATGGTGTTACTATAGCGGGTATAATTCAACTATTTTTTTTAATATATATAACTAAAAAATTTTATAAGCCTGCTCTAAATTTTAGTCTAAGGTTAAGTAATAAAGTAAGATTTTTTTTCAAAAAACTTTTACCGAGCATTCTTTCTTCAGGAGTTACGCAAATAAATATTTTAGTTGGAACAATCATTGCTTCTTTTCAAACAGGCGCGGTCTCTTATCTGTACTATGCTGATAGAGTTTATCAAATTAATCTTGCTATAGCTGGGATAGCAGTTGGAACTGTTTCTCTGCCAGTTCTTTCTAAAGCTTTTAAAACAAAAAATGTAAAAAAAATTTCTAATATTCAAAATAAATCTTTTGAGCTATCTCTTCTATTATCAATTCCAGCAAGTTTTGGATTAATTTTAGCATCGAATGAAATAGTAAATGCATTATTTGGATACGGATCTTTTTCTGTAAACGATGTTGAAATGACAGCAGCTGCATTAAAGTTTTTTGGTTACGGGGTTCCAGCTTTTGCATTAATAAAAATTTTATCTAATTTCTTTTTTGCAAGAGATAATACTAAAACACCTTTCTACATATCAATAATTATTGTTACCCTCAATATTTTGATTAGTGTTAGTTTTTTTAATAAAATTGGTTTTATAATTATTCCGATCGCCACTTCAATTTCTACTTGGGTTGGAGTTATTATTTATATCTATTTTTTAAATAGTAAAAAGATTTTATTATTAAAAAATCAATTAAAGATAAATTTTATCAAGATATTGATTTCAACGATCATAATGTCGTGCATATTGCTAATTTTTCTAGATAAGTTCTCAAATTATTTAGACTATAGCTACAATTACAAAGCTTTTTATTTAATATCAATTATTAGTATTGTGGGTATGTTTTATCTATTATCATGTTATTTATTGGGAGTATTGAAACTTAAAAATTATAAAACAAATTAAATGAGTAATAAAAAATTAGTATTTTCAGGAGTTCAACCTACAGGAAATCTTCATTTAGGAAATTATTTAGGAGCACTTAAAAACTTTGTTTCACTACAGAAAGAAATGGAATGTATTTATTGTGTTGTTGATTTGCATGCTATTACTGTTTTTCAAGAGCCCAACCATTTACACGATAACGTGCTAGAAACTACGGCAAGTTTTTTAGCAACTGGTTTAGATCCCAATAAAAGTATAATTTTCAATCAATCTTCAGTTTCTGGTCACGCTGAGCTCGCCTGGGTTTTAAACTGTGTTTCAAGAATCGGTTGGTTAAATAGAATGACACAATTTAAAGATAAAGCCGGATCAGACAAGGAAAAAGCCAGTGTTGGACTTTATATTTATCCAAATCTTATGGCTGCAGATATTTTACTTTACAAAGCTACTCATGTTCCAGTTGGAGCAGATCAGAAACAGCACCTTGAGCTGTCCCGTGATATAGCTCAGAAATTTAATAAAGATTTTAATTGTAAAGATTTTTTCCCTTTACCAGAACCACTAATACCTAAAAATATTTCTAGAGTTATGAGCTTGAGAGATGGAACTAAAAAAATGAGTAAATCTGAAGAGTCTGATTATTCAAGAATAAACTTAAAAGATACTGCTGATGAAATTAATAAAAAAATTAAAAAAGCTAAGTCAGACTCTGACACTATACCTGAAGAGATAAAGTCACTGGAAAACAAACCAGAAGCTTTAAATCTGTTAACTATTTATTCTGAATTAACAAAAAATAATTTAGAAAAGGTTATTTTAGAAATGGCAGGAAAAGAGTACTCTTACTTAAAAACAAAATTAGCTGAAGTTTTGATTAATGAAATAACGCCAGTTGGTAAAGAAATTGAAAAATTGCTTAAAGATAAGTCTCATCTTAAAAATATTCTAAAAAAAGGTACTGAAAAAGCTAATATAATTGCTGAGGAAAACCTGAAGAATATACGTGAAAAAGTAGGTCTGATATAATATAAAACTTTAATGATACAAACAGAAACTACACCCAATCCAGATTCCTTAAAGTTTTTGTCTGAAAAAACATTGTCTACTATTGGAACCGAGGAATTCAAAAAAGAGAAAGAAAGTGAAATAAAGATTCCTTTCGTTAAAGAATTGTTAAACTTTAAAGGTGTGGAATTGATTTTATTATCCGAGAAATTTCTTTCAGTTAAAAAGACTAAAGAAGTTTCGTGGGATGAGCTAAAACCTATGGTGATCTCCCATTTAAATGACTATTTTGAAAAAAATGATGAACCAATACTAAGAGGAAGTAAAGATACTGAGGAAAATAGCGATACAGAGAATGAAACTGTGAATAAAATTATTGAAGTTTTAGATACAAAAATACGTCCAGCTGTGGCAAGAGATGGTGGAGATATAAAGTTTAAATCTTTTGATAATGGAGTTGTTAAAGTGCAGTTACAAGGAAGCTGTTCAGGTTGTCCAAGTTCTTTAATGACTTTAAAACAAGGGGTGCAAAATCTTTTAAAACATTATGTTAAAGAAGTTAATTCAGTTGAGGCTGTACAATGAAAAAGAAACTAAGTTATAGAGATAAATTAGTAGAACTTGCTTACATCTATGATGTAAAAGAGATCAAAGACTACGAAAGAAGTAGAAAAAATTTAACGTCTGGCCAATTAGAGCTTATTTTAAAAAAAAATAAAATTATAATACCGAAAGATTTTAAATCAAATTTTTTAAGAGATAATATTTTAAAACCAGTTGGAAAAATTAAATCTAATTTAATAGAATTTAAAGAAAATAAAATTAAAGATAAAAATAAAGCAATAAGAAAGTTAGAAAATTTTAAGCTTGATACAAATAGAAAAATTAGTCGAGCGTTTAAAGATTTATGGATTCAACTCGGAAAAATAGGATTAAATTTTCTAAATATTATTCCAAAACTTGGTAAGGTTATTTATGAATTTTTTGGAAATGTCTTTACCGATTTATTTCATGGAATTTACAATCAGCAAATAGAACCACAAAAGGCAAAAAGAGTAATAACTGTCATCGCATCGATAGCGGTTGTTTCAACCATTGCTTTTAGCAGTCTAAATTATTTTTCTGATGGTGAAATTGTAAAAAAACCTGAAACTAAAAAAGAAGTTAAAAAGCCAGAAATTAAAAAAGAAAAAAATAAAAAAACTGAAATTAAAAAAGAGGTAAAAAAGCCTAAAGTCAAAAAACCCAGTGATAAAAAAGGCACGACTAAATTAGAAGAAAAACCTAAATTTGAAGTAAAAAGGAAAAGTGTAGACGAAGTAATTTTACCAAATTTGAATTTAAAAACAGAAACAGTTTTAAATCTTTTTAAAGACGTAGAATATGATTTAGGAAAAGTAAGAACACAAAAACTAGTTAAACCAATTTATTTTACTCAGTTTCCAAGAGATCTTGACGCACTTCAAAGCACTAAACTTAAGAAGGAGACATTCATAAAAATAGTTTTGCCTTTAATTGTAGCGGAAAACGAACGAATAATGGACGATAGACAAAAATTATTATCCTTATCAGATAAAAAGTTTACCACTGATTTAGAGAAGCAATGGATTAGACAAAAATTATTGGAGTACAAAGTTAAAAAAGGTGATCTGAAAAAATTGATTGTTAGAATGGACATAATACCAACATCAATTGCCTTAGCCCAGGCAGCTAAAGAAAGCGGTTGGGGGACTTCTAGGTTTGCTTTAGAGGGGAATGCTATTTTTGGGCAATGGACATGGAGCGGTAAAGGAATAGCTCCACTAGACAGAGAAAGTAATAAAAATCATAAAATTTTAAAATTTCCAATATTGAGAGCTTCTGTAAAAGCTTACCAAAATAATCTTAACACTCATAAAAGTTACTCAAAATTTAGACAAAAAAGATTGGCTTTAAGAGATAAAAACAAAAAAATTAAAGGTTTAGAACTTACTGAAACATTAAATAATTACGCTCAAACAGGTACAGAATATACTAAAATATTAAATCAGATAATAAAACAGAATAGATTAATGGACTTCGAGCCAGTAAGACTAGTCAATTCAGTGAAGAAAATAGAGCTATCCTCCTAAATTATTTATCGTTAATTACAAATTGAATACCAAGCCATCTCCATAAACCGCTTGGATCCCTCAAGGAACAGTTTATTCTGCCCCTCTCACCGACAAATTTTTCAGCAATATTAATTATCAGTGTATTTGAATTTTCAAATTTAATATCAGACTGCCTCCATTTATTTCCTTCGTTAGAATAACAGCCTACGGATTTAAGATTTTTTATATTTTCGTAAAATACAATTTTTACATTGGGTGGATTTTTATCCTTTGATAGGTATTTTTCTTTAGGATAAATTTCTTTGTACTTAAAGGGTAGAGTTTTAGTAATAGATTTAAATCTTTTAATTTCTCCATATTTTTCATTGATTGGATATCTAGGTAATTCATAGAAATCTTTTGTTTCATCTATTACACCGGAATGTTGACCAAAGGCATATTTAAAATTAAAATTTTTAATTATTTTCTTAAATTCGTTACTGTATTCGCCAAATGGGTACGAAAAAAAATTCGAGTTGACTCCTAAATTTTTCTTAAAAATTGAAATTGATTTTTCAATATCTTTTGTAATTAATTCCTTGCTTTCATCTACTAAGTATTCGTGTGTATGACTGTGATTGCCAATTTCAACAAAATTTTCTTTGCTTATCTCTTTTATTTGATCCCAATTCATATAGTTATAAGCACCTATTTCTCGAGTGCTTATAAATAAAATAAATGGTATTTGTTTTTTTTTAAGTATAGGCCAAGCGTTCTCGTAAAAAGATAAAAATCCATCGTCAATAGTTAATAAAATTTTTCTTTGGTTCTTGTTTTTTTTTAATTCATCTTCGAAATTTTTGGGATTTATAAAACGAATTCCGCTTTCTTCGATAATTTTTATATGCTCTATAAAATCATTTATTTTTATATTGGTAGAAGGATATTTGTTTTCTTCAAACCTATGATACATTAAGGATATAATACCAAAATCATCTAAATTTTGAGATGAACTATTTGGATACAAATTGTTTTGAAATCCTAAAGAGGTTATAATAAGTGTGATGGAGATTAAAAATTTTCTAATAATGAATTGCATAGGCAAAGATGACAAGATTGGTTTAATGGTTAACAATAAGTTTTATATCCATGAGTTTGACCAAAAATTAAATAAAAAAGATCAATTAGTTTCAAACATATTAAATCTAGTAAAAAAACACAAAGCAAATATTGATGCTAATTTCTCAGTGCTTGTTAATAATGGCCCTGGCAGTTTCTCTGCACTGAGAATTTCATTAGCAGTAGCAAAAGGAATAAAAATATCAAAGAATATTAATTTATTTGGATTTAAAAATAAAGATTTAGGTCAATTTTCTCTTGTTAATATTGAACTTTTAATTAAAAAAAATCTAGTGGAAAAAAATTTGATTAAACCCATATATATAAGTTAAGTTAAATTTATGAATTCAATTGAAGATAAATGCAAGAGCAAGGGAGTAAGGCTTACTGATCAAAGAAAAGTAATCGCCGAAGTAATGTCTAACTCAAATGATCATCCCGACGTGGATGAACTTCATAAGAGAGTGAGCGAAGTTGATAAAAAAATAAGTATCGCCACCGTATACAGGACAGTAAAACTTTTTGAGGAAGCAGGTATCTTGGAAAAACACGATTTTAAAGGCGGTAAAGCACGGTACGAGCAATCACCCGATGAGCATCATGACCATCTGATTGATATTAATAGCGGGGAAATTATCGAATTCGTTGATACAGAAATTGAGAAATTACAAAATGAAGTAGCAAAAAAACTAGGTTATAAATTAGTTGATCATAAACTTGAACTTTATGGTTCCAAAATAAAAAAATAATTTGCAAAAAAAAATTTTTATTAAAACCTTTGGTTGTCAAATGAACGAATACGACAGCAATCGTATTTTAGATCTAACTAAAAAAATTCATTACTCACAGACAAAAAATTTAAATGAAGCAAATTGCTATATATTAAACACTTGTCACATAAGAGAAAAAGCTACTGAAAAAGTTTACCATGATATTGGTAGGTTAAAAAAACAATTTAGAAATAAAATCAAACCTTTAGTATTAATAACTGGCTGTGTGGCACAAGCCGAAGGTGATGTATTATTAAAAAGAGAAAAATACATAGATGCTGTTGTTGGCCCTCAGTCCTACCATAAAATAAATGACATGATCTTAAATTTAGAAAAAAAATCAAAACCAATTAATATTACCGAGTTTGATGTGGTAGAAAAATTTGATAATTTAAGATCTATAGAAAATTCGGATAATAAAATATCAACTTTCTTAACTATTCAGGAAGGTTGCGATAAATTTTGTAAATTTTGCGTTGTCCCTTACACAAGAGGAGCTGAATTTTCTAGGTCGATCAAAGAATTAATTTTAGAAACTAATCAACTAGTTAATAACGGGGCAAGGGAGATTAATTTACTTGGACAAAATGTGAATGCTTACAATTTTGATAACAAAAAATTATCAAATTTAATATATGAAATTTCTAAAATTAAAAATCTAGAAAGAATAAGATACACAACATCGCATCCCAGAGATTTTTCAGAGGACTTAATAGAAGCCCATAAAAATTTCGAAAAACTCATGCCTCTTGTTCATTTACCTGTACAAAGTGGATCTAATAAAATTTTGAATTTAATGAATAGAAAACATAACATTACGGAGTATTTGGAAATAGTTAAAAAACTAAAAAAAGTAAAACCAAATATTGAATTTTCAAGTGATTTTATAATTGGGTATCCCGGTGAAACGGTCAATGATTTTGAAGATAGTATAAAATTGATGAATAATATAAAATTTATCAATTCTTATTCTTATATCTTCAGTGCTAGACCTGGCACCCCAGCTTTTGATATGAAGAAAATAGATCCAAAAATTGCAAAAAGTAGATTATTTAAATTTCAATCAATTTCAGAAAAAATAAAAGAAAACTATAGAAAAAACCTAATAAAAAAAACATCTAAAGTATTGTTTGAAAACAAACTTAAAGATGAGAAAAAATATTTTGGTCGAGATGAATATTTTAATTCAGTAATTGCTGAAAGTGAAAATGATATATCCGGACAAATAAAAAATGTTAAGATAAGCAAAGTAAATCGAAATACTTTGTTTGGCGAAATAACTTCAAGCTTAAATCAAACAAACTATGCTGCATAAATGTCTGAAATAAGCAAATTACAGGAAAATTTAGTTATAAAAAAAATTGATAAAGAGACAGTCAATATCTCCATTACTAATAATGAAATGCTGATGACAATTGTTGGTCAATTTGATCAAAACCTTAAAAGTTTATCAAAATTGACTGATACAGAAGTTTATTTTCGAGGCAACTCTATCACTTGTAAAGGAGAAAAAGAAAAACTTTCAGCTTTTTGCGATTCAATAAAATTTTTGATAAATAAATATTTTTTAACCAATATAATAGAAAAAGAAGATATACTTCTATCTGTGAAGAAAAATATAGAAATAGATGGTTCTAATGTTAAGAGTTTTAAACAATTAATAAAAACACCAAAAAAATCAGTCATAGCAAGATCTGAAAAACAATCAGAGTATATAAAAGCTCTAAAAGAAAATGACATTGTTATGTCTCTAGGTCCAGCAGGAACTGGAAAAAGTTTTTTAGCAGTTTCTGTTGCAATAACTTTATTAATGGAAAAAAAAATAGATAGAGTCATATTATCAAGACCAGCGGTAGAGGCTGGAGAAAAATTAGGTTTCTTACCTGGTGATATGAAAGAAAAAGTAGATCCATATCTTCGACCTTTGTATGACGCTTTGTACGAACTATTTGGTGCTGATAAAATTGATAAAAAAATTGAAACTGGAGAGATCGAGATTGCCCCTCTAGCCTTTATGAGAGGTAGAACTCTTAAAAATTGCTTCGCAATTTTAGATGAAGCACAAAATGCAACAGAGACTCAAATAAAGATGTTCCTTACTAGAATCGGAGAAAATTCTAAATTAGTTGTGAATGGCGACCCGAGCCAGGTAGATTTAATTAATAAATCACATTCTGGCTTAATAAAATCTAGAAATATTCTTAAAGATTTAAATGAGATAAAAATTGTTGAATTTGATCATAATGACGTTGTAAGGCACCCACTTGTTTCAAAGATCATTAGAGCTTATCAAAATAAAAGCACTGATGATAAAAGTTAATGTAATTACAAATAATTTTAACTGGTTTAACTATATTAAGAATCCAAATAATTATATTGATAGAAAAATTAAAAAATTAAATTCAAAGAATAAGAATTATTCAAAAAAAAAATTATTTTTTACATTATTATTATCGGATAGTATAGAGATTAAAAAACTCAATCTGAAATTTAGAAAAAAAAATAAAACAACAGATGTTTTGTCATTCCCTTTCCAAAAAAAAAAAGAATTTAATAAAAAAATAAAAGTTGAGGAAGAAATATATCTAGGAGATATTATAGTTAATTTTAATAAAATAAAAAATAATAAATCTGAAAAATTTTTTAAGTTAGAATTTGATCGTATATGGCTACACGGTTTAGTACATTTGTTAGGCTACGATCATAAAAAAAATAAAGAATTTAAAATAATGAAAAAAATTGAGGAAAAATATTTTAATTTAATAAATGGTTGAAAAATATTTAAATAATCGTTTTTTTACATTGTATCTTTTACCTTTCTTAATAGGATCTTTGAGTACTTTTTCATTTCAGCCTTTTAATGTCACATTAATAAATTTCATAATTTTCCCAATTTTTTTTTTTTTAATTACCTATATAAATAAAAAATCAAAAACAGTTTATCGAAAAAGACCATATAAAAAGAATTTATTTATCTTTGGCTTGTCATTTGGTTTTGGATTTTACTTAAGCGGAATTTCTTGGATCACAAATTCTCTTACATTCAATGATGACTTTAAAATTTTAATACCATTCAGTTTAATATTAATTCCATTATTTTTAAGTTTATTTACAGCATTTATCATTTTAATTGTTGGTCCATATTTAAAATTTAATTTTAATTCACTTGTTTTTTTTTCAGCAGCAATAGCTTTTACAGAGTATTTAAGAGCAAAGATTTTAACAGGTTTTCCTTGGAATTTATGGGCATATAGCACATCCTCATTTAATGAAATTTTACAAATAACTAATCTGATAGGCCTTTATTCTTATAATTTATTAGTAATTACTTTTTTTACTCTGCCCGTAATTATTTTTTTTAAGATAAGTGCAGTAAAAAAGATATTAATTTCATTAATTATTTTCTCTATTTTATTAAGTTTACATATTTTTGGAAATTATCAGATTAATAAAAATGATAAATTATTAAAAAATATTAGTAATAAAATATCAGTAAAGATAATAGCTCCAAATTTTGATTTAAAATATGGTCTAAATAACGATGAAATTGAAGATAGGTTCAAAAAATTAATTAGATATAGCGAACCCAATAAAGATAAGAAAACATTATTTATTTGGCCAGAAGGTGTTTTTAGTGGCTATAGTTATAATGAAGTACTAATCTTTAGAGAATTAGTTGCCAGAAACTTTTCAAAAAATCATTTTATTTTATTAGGCATAAATAAATTGGACGAAGAATCAGGAAATTTCTACAATAGCATGCTTGTTGTAGATAATAATTTTAAAATATTACAAAGTTATTATAAAAGGAAACTTGTCCCTTTCGGAGAATATCTTCCATTTGAAAATTTATTAAGCAATTTCGGTCTTAAAAAAATTACGGAAGGTCACGGTTCTTTTCTTAAGGGTAAAAAAGATAATAACCTTGTCATCGATAATTTAAACATTCTTCCGCTTATTTGTTATGAGGTTATTTTTACCGACTTAGTTCAAAGATCTGAGGAAAATACAAATTTAATTGTTAATATCTCCGAAGATGGTTGGTTTGGTAAATCTATTGGACCTGATCAACATTTTTCTAAATCGATTTTTAGGGCTTTAGAAAATAATACTTTTCTCTTAAGGTCTGCAAATAAAGGAGTAAGTGCTATAATCAACAATAAGGGGAAAATAATTAAACGACTAAATCGAAATGAGGCTGGAAATATAGAATTTAATGTACCTTTAATAAAATCAAATAAAATCAAAAATGATTTGATCTTTTTTGGACTTTTAATTACATATCTTTTATTCTTTTTTATTAATAGAAAAAAAAATGACAAATAAAAAATATTTATTTACAAGCGAGTCAGTTTCTGAGGGTCATCCAGACAAAGTTTGCGATAGAATTTCTGATATGGTTGTAGACTCTTATTTATCAAAAGACCCAGTTTCGAGAGTAGCTTGCGAAACATTGACTACTACCAACAAAGTAGTATTAGCAGGTGAAACCAGAGGTCCTAAGATTGATAAAGATGATTTAATTTCTAGAGTTAGAGATTGTATTAAAGATATTGGATATGATCAAGACGGCTTCAGTTGGAAAACAGCAAATATTGAAACACATCTACACGAGCAATCAAAAGATATAGCAATGGGTGTCGACTCAAAAGATAATAAAGACGAAGGCGCAGGAGACCAAGGAATTATGTTTGGCTATGCTTGTAATGAAACGGAGGAACTAATGCCAGCTCCAATTCATTTCTCACATAAAATATTAAGATTAATGGCTGAAGATCGTAAAAGTGGAAATTTAAAAGGTATAGAACCTGACTCTAAAAGCCAAGTTACAATGCTATATGAAAATGAAAAACCAGTTAAAGTTACTTCAGTTGTTATTTCAACTCAACATTCAAAAGATTTAAATCAAGAGAAAGTTAGAGATTTGATAATCCCATATATTAAAAAATCAATTCCTGAAAATTTATTGACTGATTTAAACTCAAAAGAAATTTATATAAATCCTACTGGTCAATTTATTATTGGAGGACCAGATGGAGACACAGGATTAACAGGGAGAAAAATAATTGTTGACACATACGGTGGTGCAGCGCCGCACGGGGGTGGTGCATTCTCAGGTAAAGATCCTACAAAAGTTGATAGATCCGCAGCTTATGCTTCAAGATACTTAGCAAAAAATGTTGTATCTGCTGGTGTGTCTGAAAAATGTTTAATTCAATTAGCTTACGCTATCGGTGTGTCGAAACCTTTATCAATTTTTATTAAACTTGCTAATGGAGATGAAGGAAAAGTTGATAAGGTGAAGAAAATTATAGAAGATAATTTTAATTTATCGCCAAGAGGTATTCGAGAGATGTTAAAGCTAAATAAACCTATATATGAAATAACATCAGCTTACGGTCACTTTGGCAGAAAGCCTACAAATAATGGTCAATTTACTTGGGAAAAGACGGATAAAACGGATTTATTTAAAGTGTGATCTTGAAAAAACCATAATTTTCTTCTAAACAACAATTAAACAATTGAGCTTTCAAAATGGGCACTAGCCCATTTTTTTTTAGGAATGATAAAATGTTAAATAGAGGATTAGACAAACAAGAATTACTAAGAATAGTAGAAGCGGTAGCTAACGAAAAGTCTATAGATAAAGAGCTAGTAATTGGCTCTATGGAAAGCGCAATTCAAAAAGCAGCGTTAACCAAATTCGGAAACGATAACAATATTGAAGTTATCATAGACAGAGAAAGCGGTGATATTAAAATTCAAAAAGTTTTAGATATTGTAGAAAATGTTGAGGACTCAGCGCGAGAAATTACACTAGAAGAAGCTCAAAAGATAAATTCAAGTAGCAGAGATTTAAAAGTTGGTGAAAAAATTTATGAGGAGTTACCACAAATCGATTTTGGGCGTATCGCCGCTCAAAGTGCGAAGCAAGTCATAAGCAGTAGAGTCAGAGAAGCTGAAAAAAACAGACAATATGAAGATTTTATAGATAAGCAAGGACAAATATTAAGTGGAATAATTAAAAGATTAGAATACGGAAACGTAATTGTAGACTTGGGAAAAGCAGAAGGTGTTATCAAAAAAGATGAGTTAATACCAAGAGAAATTTTAAAAACAGGAGATCGTGTTAAAGCGTACTGTTACGAGGTTAAAAAAGAATTAAAGGGACACCAGATATTTTTATCAAGAGCTCACCCACAATTTCTTGCAAAATTATTCTTCCAAGAAGTTCCTGAAATATATGAGGGGACAATTGAAATTAAATCTGTTGCAAGAGATCCTGGCAGCAGAGCTAAAATTTGTGTTCATTCCCAGGACTCTTCAATTGATCCCGTTGGGGCCTGTGTTGGTATGAGAGGAAGTAGAGTACAAACAATTGTAAATGAACTGCATGGAGAAAAAATTGACATTATAAAGTGGACCGAAGATTTACCAACATTGATTTCAGAGTCACTATCTCCTGCTGAAATTCAAAGAGTACTTATTGATCAAGATAATAAAAGAATAGATATAATTTTAACCGAAGAAAATTTAAGCAAGGCAATAGGTAGAAGAGGGCAAAACGTAAGGCTAGCATCAAAATTAACAAACTTTGAAATCGATATACTTACAGATAAAGAGGACTCTGAAAGAAGACAAGCCGAGTTTAAAGAAAGAACTGAAACATTAATTAAAAATTTAGAAGTCGATGAAACACTTGGACAACTTTTAATTTCAGAGGGTTTTGTCTCTATAGAAGAAATTTCCCAATCAAAACCAGAGGATATCTCAAAAATAGAAGCTATAGATGAAGATACAGCAAAAGAATTAATTACAAGATCACAAGAAACACTTATTAAAGAAAAAGAAGCTGTAGCACAAAAATTAAAAGAACTTGGTGTAGAAGACAAATTGATTAATTTAAAAGGTATGACCCAAGGAATGCTTGTAATACTTGGCCAAAAAAATATAAAAAAACTAAGTGATTTTGCTGATCTTTCGTCAGACGAACTAATAGGTGGTTTTGATGAAATTAAAGGAAAAAAAATAAGAATTGATGGATACTTAGAAGAGTTTTCTCTCTCAAGAAAAGAAGCTGATGATTTAATAATGGCGGCTAGAGAGATAGCGTACAAATAATGTTATGGATAAAAATAAAAAAAAGACACTTACAATTTCATCTGACTTAAAAAAGAAAATTGACACAACTTCTATATCTACATCTGGCAAAAAATCATTTTCGGTAGAGAAAAAAAAACCCTTTAGACCTAATAAAGCGTTCAGCAAATCATCATCCCCCCCTAATACTAATATAAATCAGGATGCGAAGAGAAAAAATTTTGCAAGGAAATTTATTGAGCAACAGGCCACAAAAGACTTCATTAAAAAAGACAATAAACCAGCAGGTAAAAGCAAATTAAAATTAAAAGGGCCAGTTGATAAACGAGATTTTAAACTTACAGTTTCAAGGGCTTTAAACGTTGAAGAAATAGAGATTAAACAAAGAAGTTTGGCATCTGTAAAGCGAGCAAGACTTAAGGAAAAAAAGAAACCCGAGGGTGATGAAAAGAAAGAATTCAAAAAAGTAATTAAAGAAGTAAAAATTCCTGAACAAATAACTATTCAAGAACTTTCAAATAGAATGGCGGAAAAATCAAGTGATATAATAAAATTTTTATTTAATATGAAGGTTGTAGCTACTATTAACCATAATATCGATAAGGATACCGCCGAATATATTGTTAAAGAATTCGGTCATAGTCCAATATTAGAAGAAGCGCCCAGTATAGAGACAAGTAAATCAGAAAAAAAATTCAAAGGTGAAATTAAGAATAGACCTCCAGTTGTCACTATCATGGGCCATGTAGACCACGGAAAGACATCATTGCTTGACTCTCTTCGTGACACAAATGTTGTATCGGGTGAACATGGCGGTATAACCCAACATATTGGAGCGTATCAAGTCAAAACTAGTGATGATAGATTAATCACTTTTATTGATACACCTGGTCATGCTGCATTCACAGAAATGAGAGCAAGAGGATCAAAAATAACAGATATAGTTGTTTTAGTTGTAGCAGCAGACGACGGTATCAAACCTCAGACTGTTGAAGCTATTAAACATGCTAAAGCAGCAAAAGTTCCAATTATCGTAGCGATAAATAAATGTGATTTACCAGAAAAAAATATTAGTAAAATTAAAAATGAAATGATGCAATACGAATTAATTGCTGAAGATTTAAGTGGAGACACATTATTCGTTGAAGTTTCCGCTCTGAAAAAATTAAATTTGGATAAACTTAAGGAAAGTATTTTACTGCAGTCTGAAATATTAGATTTAAAAGCCTCCTACAGTGATAAAGCAAGGGGGATAGTCATAGAGTCAAAAATTGATAAAGGCAAAGGTCCAGTTTCAACTATTTTAATAAGTAACGGTAAATTGAGTAGAGGTGACCATTTTATTTGTGGAGACACCTGGGGAAAAATTAGAGCAATGATTAATTATGAGGGAAAAATGATTAATGAAGCATTACCTTCAATGCCAGTAGAAATTCTTGGGATGAATAGTTCAGCTTATGCTGGAGCTGAGTTTATAGTAACTGATGATGAAAATGAAGCAAAAAAATTAGCTGAATTTAGAAAAAATAATTCTGCACAAAATAAATTAATTGTGAAAGATAAAACAACGCTTTTTGAAAATGCAAAAGATAAAGATGAACTAAATATTATTATCAAATCTGACGTACAAGGATCTAGCGAAGCATTAAAAATGGCAATAAATAAAATTGAACATAAAGAAGTAGAGGCAAAAATTATTTTATCCGATATAGGAATGATTAATGAAACAGACGTATCGCTAGCAAAAGCTTCTAATGCAATATTGATTGGCTTCAATGTAAAACCTAACAGAGAAGCTAAGAAACTAGCAGAAGAACAAAAAGTTGATATAAAATATTTCAATATAATTTATGAAGCAATTGATCATGTTGAAAAATCATTATCTGGCTTACTAGAACCTGATATAAAAGAAACAGTCCTTGGTAGTGCAGAAATCCAAAAAATTTTCAAGGTATCAACTGCAGGAAAAATAGCAGGATCAAAAGTAATGAGTGGAGAGATAAGAGCTAAGTCCAAAGCAAGAATTATAAGAGACGGTGTTGTAGTATATAGTGGAGAGATATCATCAATCTTTAGAGAAAAAAATCAAGTTAAAGAAGTTGGTACAGGATTAGAATGCGGAATAAGCATTAAAGATTTTATAGACTTTAAGGAGAAAGATGTAATCGAGTCATATCTTGCAGAAGAAATTCAAAGAACAATTTAAAAAATGATGAGCAATCAATCTACACAAAAACCTTTCAGTCAAAGACAATTAAGAGTAGGAGAATTAGTTAAGCAAAATTTGGGTGAACTTTTTATTAGAAATGAAGCAAAAATACCTTCAATTAACTCTAAATTGATTACAGTAACAGAAGTACGAATGACCCCAGATTTAAAAACCGCTAGGGTTTACGTTATTCCATTAGGAGGTATAGATACCAGGGAAACAGTTAGGATCTTGACGGAGTACTCACATCTTGTTAGAAGAGCCTTGTCTAAAAGGCTAGATATTAAGTTTCTTCCTAAACTCACTTTTGTTGAAGATAACTCATTTGAATACGCTGAAAAGATTGAGAAGATTATAAAAAAAAATAAAGAGAATGATAAAGAAAAAAAAAGATACAATTAAGTCATTAGCAACACATGAAAAAGATGTAGGTTCTACAGAAGTTCAAATAGGATTGCTTACTGACAAAATTACAAAATTATCAGATCATTTTAAAAAATTTAAAAAGGATAAACATTCAACTTTAGGTTTGACTAAATCAGTTAATAAAAGAAAAAAACTACTTACTTACCTTAAAAAGAAAAATGTTGAGTCCTATCAAAAGGTCATCAAACAATTAAATTTAAGGAAATAATGTTTAAAATACATAAAGAGGAATTGGAAGTTAATGGCAAAAAATTAACTTTAGAAACAGGAAAAGTAGCTCGCCAAGCGGATGGTGCAATTATAGCAAGTCTTGGCGAAACAGTTGTCATAGCAACGGTTGTTGGAGCAAAAAAATTAAAAGATGGACAAGATTACTTTCCATTATCTGTAAATTACCAAGAAAAATACTATGCTGCTGGAAAAATACCAGGTGGGTATTTTAAAAGAGAAGCCAGACCAACTGAAGCTGAAACCTTAATCTCAAGATTAATAGACAGACCTATAAGACCTTTATTTCCGTCAAGTTTTTTAAATGAAGTACAACTACTTCCAACAGTTTTATCTTATGACGGGGATAATCAACCTGACATTTTGTCTATAATTGCATCTTCAGCTGCATTAGCAATATCTGGTCTACCCTTTCAAGGACCTATAGCTGCAAGCAGAGTTGGTTTTAAAGATGGAAAATATTTATTAAATCCTTCAATTGAAGAGTTAAAAGACTCAGAATTAGATCTTGTTGTAGCCGGTACCAAAGACGCAGTCCTGATGGTAGAGTCTGAAACATCTGGATTGTCAGAAAAAGTTATGCTTGATGCAGTGAAATTTGGGCATGAAAAATTTGTTCCAATCATAGAGGCCATTGAAAAGCTTGCAAAAAAAGTTGGTAAACCTAAATGGGAAATAGAGGAGGTTGACCATTCGAGTGTAAAAAAACAAATCGCAGATAAGTTTGAAACTGGTTTAAGAAATGCATTTAAAGAAATAGATAAGAAAAAAAGATCTACCGCTATTGCAGAAATAGAAACGCAATGTAAAGAAATGTTTGCCGAAGATGAGGCTATTACCGAAAACCAAGCTATGGCACAACTTAAATCTTTAGAAAAAGATATTGTAAGAACCGCAATTCTTAAAGATAAAAAAAGAATTGATGGAAGAGGCTTGGCCGATGTTAGACAAATTAAATGTGAGGTAGGTGTTCTGCCTAGAACGCATGGCTCAGCCCTTTTCACAAGAGGCGAAACACAAGCTTTAGTGGTTACAACTCTCGGGATGACTGATGATGAACAAAGATTAGAAAGCTTAGATGGAATGAAGAGATCTAATTTTATGTTGCACTATAATTTTCCTCCTTTTTCAGTGGGAGAATGTGGAAGAATAGGAACCGGAAGAAGAGAGATTGGACATGGAAAATTAGCATGGAGAGCAATAAATTCGTCATTACCTTTAAAAGAAAACTTTCCCTATACACTAAGAGTAGTATCTGAAATAACGGAGTCAAACGGATCATCATCCATGGCTACTGTTTGCGGAACTTCTCTTTCATTAATGGATGCTGGAGTACCGATAAAAGAACCAGTAGCTGGAATAGCTATGGGATTAATTAAAGAAGGCGATGATTTTTCTGTACTATCGGATATTTTGGGAGATGAAGATCATTTAGGTGACATGGATTTTAAAGTTGCAGGAACTAAAGATGGCATTACCTCACTTCAAATGGATATTAAAATTACAGGTATAACATTTGAGATAATGGAAAAAGCTTTAGATCAAGCTAAAGGCGGAAGAGAACATATTCTTGAAGAAATGAACAAAGCAATCAAGACATCAAGAAAAGAGTTTTCGAAACACACACCAAAAATGGAAACAATTAAAGTCGATAAAAAAGATATTGCAACAGTCATCGGTAAAGGTGGAGCTACTATCAGGGAAATCGTTGAAACATCTGGAGCCAAAGTTGATGTAAAAGATACTGGCGAAGTAACAGTAGCAGCCCCAGACGAAGCCTCAAGAAATAAAGCTATTGATATAATAAAAAGTTTAATTGCAAAACCTGAAATGGGAAAAATTTATAAAGGCAAAGTTGTAAAAATTATGGAATTTGGAGCGTTTGTTAATTTTCTTGGAAAGCAAGATGGATTAGTTCATATTTCTGAATTAGCTGATAAAAGAGTAGCTAAAGTGGGGGATGTAGTAAAAGAAGGCGACGAAGTTTCCGTTAAAGTTGTTGGATTTGATAGAGGAAAAGTAAAATTATCAATGAAACAAGTGTCAGTATAAATTATAAATAATCTATATCGCTATCGATATATTGAATATCATCTAGATAATTTTCAATTTCATCCTTAATGAACTTCTCATTGGAAAAAAAAGCAAAATTTATTTTTTTTTTCCAAGGCGTATTTATATTAACTCGATCTTCTTTAGATATATAACTTAAATAATCAATTTTATTTTCTTTAACAAATGGATTAAAAAGCTTTAATAGGTCATTTTTAATTGGTGAGGTTGAATAAATTAAATTTAAAATTTTAAGATTATTTTTAGTTTTTACATTTGTAATAAAATAATTATTTTCATAACTGAAAATGAAAATATTTTTTTTATAAGGACAATCCAATACTCTCCATTTGAACCAACTTTCATCCCTGACAATACCCACATTTTTGTTTGCAAGATTTTTTTGTTCAATCAAAATAATATTTTCAATCGTTTTAAAATTTTGTGTCTCTAATTTAAGTTTGCCAAATGAGGTAGATGAAATCTCAAATTTCTTATTTGCTCTTAATATAGGTAAAATTTTATGAAAATTATAAAATTTTATTTTTCTTACAAAATTGTTATTATGAGACCATTTTAATTTTTTAAATACTTTTAATGATTCATTATTACATAAAGTAATTTGGGTTGGACAAATTTTCATCCAAGCTTCAGTAAGTAATTTTCCATAGCCTTTTGATCTATAATCTGGACTAATAAAAAAGTCTGTATACCAAATAGCTGTTTCAACTTTTTCTTTAATCTTAAATTTCACAGGTATTAAGCCTGCATGACCACATATTTGATTATCAATTGTCAGAGCTAATGACTCATAATTACAATAGCCAGATCTATATCTCCACTCATAATTTTCCAATACAGACTTTTCAAAATTAAACGTTTTTTGATAAAAATTAATTAGCTTATCTCTATTTATTTCTGTTATTTTATTAATATGAATTTTATTCACGGTAGTCTAAACTATTAACATATATGTTTAATTCAATAAAAAAAATTATATCTAAATATACCGGGTTACTTATTCGAATGGATGATATTTCAGAGAATATGAATTGGTCATTAATGGATAAATGCGAAACATTATTCGATAAATATAAGATCAAACCTCTTCTAGGTATTATACCACTTAACAAAGATCCCGAGCTTTTAAAATATCCTTTTAATTCAAAATTTTGGGATAGGGTTACAGATTGGAATAATAAGGGTTGGGAAATAACAATGCACGGCTATAACCATTTGTATACTCAGAAGTCGAATAATAAAAAAGATATATTTAATTACGGAGGAAATTCGGAATTTTATGGATTAGAATATCCAGAGCAATTGAATAAAATACAATCTGGCTTATTGGAATTTAACAAAAGAAACATAAAGATCAGGAGTTTTTTTGCTCCGAATCATATTTATGATGAAAATACTCTTAAAGCTTTAAAATTAAGTGGTATTAAGATAGTTATAGATGGCTATGGATTGTTTCCTTATTTTAAGGATCAAATTCTTTTTGTACCTCAACTTTTTTACAAAGAAATTATATTGCCTTTCGGTATACAATCCACTCAAATGCATATTAATTATTGGAATGATAAAAATTTTGAAGATTTTGAAATTTTAATAAATAAAATTAATAAAAAAATAATTAATTTAGACTATATAATTGATATAACTAACCCAAATTTTGCTCAATCTATCTCTAATTATCTTGTAGAAAAAACTTTGAAAACTATTCGTGTTTTTAGGTAATATTTTTAGGATCTGGCATTCCAACTTTATTGTACCCTGCATCTACATAATGAATTTCACCAGTCACACCTGCAGATAAGTTACTTAACAAGTATAAAGCAGAATTTCCAACATCATGTATATCTACATTTCTTTTTAAAAAGGAATGGTCTTCATTCCATTTATATAAAAATTTTGCGTCTCCTATTGCGGAAGCCGCTAATGTTTTAATTGGTCCAGCGCTAATTGCATTAACTCTAATATTTTTTTTGCCAAGATCTCTAGCTAAATATTTTACACTAGCTTCTAAAGCTGATTTACAAACTCCCATTACATTGTAATTAGGAATTGCCTTGGTCGACTCATAAGTAAGAGTTAATAAACTTCCACCTTCTTTCATTACTTTAGATGCTTCCTTAGAAACTTCTGTAAAAGAAAAACATGATATAAGCATACTTTTAAGAAAATTTTCTCTTGTGGTGTTTAAGTATTCTCCAGATAATTCCGATTTGTCAGAGAAAGCTACTGCATGAACAACAAAGTCAATTTCTCCCCATTTTGTATTTATATTCTCAAAAAGTTTTTCAACTTCCGCTTTATTTTCTACGTCACAACTAAAGGTAACATTTGAATTCAATTTTTCTGCTAAGGGTATTACTCTTTTTTTTAAAGCATCGCCAAGATAGGTAAAAGCTAGTTCAGCGCCGGCTTCTGCAAGTTTTTGAGAAATTCCCCAGGCAATAGATCTTTCATTGGCTACTCCCATGATTAATCCTTTTTTACCCTTCATTAAACTCATAATTAAACCTTTTCAAAAATTAAAGCGGCGTTAGTTCCACCAAAACCAAAACTGTTAGACATGACTGTATTAAGTGAAGCTCCCTTTTCAGTCTTAGTAACTATAGGAAACTTTTTAGCTTCGTCATCCATCTCATTAATGTTTGCTGAGCCAGCAATAAAATTATTTTTCATCATGATTAAACAATAAATAGCTTCATGAACTGACGCGGCTCCTAATGGATGTCCGGATAAAGATTTTGTTGAGCTTATTTTAGGGATATCTTCTCCAAAAGTTTTTTTAACAGCATTTAGCTCTGTTATATCACCCACAGGTGTTGATGTTCCATGGGTATTAATGTAGTCAATCTTATTTTTTGAAGTGTCTATAGCCATTTGCATACATCTTACAGCGCCCTCACCTGATGGTGCTACCATATCATAGCCATCTGATGTTGCACCATAACCGGTAATTTCAGCATAAATTTTCGCCCCACGAGCTTTTGCGTGTTCATATTCTTCCAGAACTAAAACGCCAGCTCCTCCGGCAATAACAAAACCATCTCTAGTTTTATCGTATGCTCTTGAGGCAGTTTCTGGCTTATCATTGTATTTTGAAGATAATGCTGTCATTGCATCAAACATAGCAGTCATGGCCCAATGTACTTCTTCACTACCTCCAGCAAAAACAATATCTTGTTTACCTATTTGAATGAGTTCCATTGCGTTTCCGATACAGTGGCCACTTGTTGCACAAGCAGAACTCATTGTGTAATTAGTACCTTTGATTTTAAATGGAACCGCTAACGTTGCAGAAGCCGTGCTGCCCATTGTTCTTGGCACGATAAATGGACCCATTAATTTTGGAGTTTTTGCTCTAGTTTTATCAGCTGCAAGAATTACATTTTCTATCGAAGGTCCTCCTGAACCCATTATAATCCCAGTCTTAAAGTTGCTCACCTCTTTATCCTCTAATCCAGAGTCTTTTATGGCTTCTTTCATAGCAATATAATTGTATGCAGACCCAGATCCCATAAACCTAATAGTCTTTCTATCTACAAAATCTGAAAGTTGAATATTAGGTTTACCATGTACGTGACTTTTAAGATTATGTTCTTTGTATTCTTCTGCAAATGAAATTCCAGATTTTGAATTTAATAGTGACTGAAGAACTTCTTCTTGATTATTCCCAAGACATGAAACTATACCCAGACCTGTGATTACCACTCTTCTCATGATTTAAATAATCCAACTTTTAAATTTTCAGCGCGGTAGATAACTTTACCATCAGCACTAAGAATTCCGTTAGCTAAACCAACTGTAGTTCCCTCTTTTTTAAGAATTCTTTTCATATTTATCTCATATGTTGCCATTTTAACTTTTTTAAGTACTTCACCCGTAAATTTGACAGAGTTTACACCTAATGCTCTTCCTTTTCCAGGCTCACCCGTCCAACCTAGAAAGAAACCAACTAGTTGCCACATCGCATCTAGCCCAAGACAGCCCGGCATAACTGGATCACCCTGAAAATGACAATTAAAAAACCATAAATTATCCTTAATATCAAGTTCTGCTTTAATAATACCTTTTTTAAATTCACCATTTTTATTATCAATTTTAGTAATTCTGTCGAACATCAGCATTGGAGGGAGAGGCAGTTTAGCATTTCCTTCTCCAAATAATTCACCTTTACCGCAAGCTATTAAATCATCATATGTGAAACTATTTTTTTGCATAATTAAAAATAACTTTTACTTGATTTATGGAACTAATTATATATATTTAGTTTAGAACGATTATAAGTTATAAAAAAATTAAGTAAAATGGATAAAAAAAAAGACCTAGCAAGCAAATTAAGAACATCTGGTTTAAGGCCCACAAAACAGAGAATTAAGTTAGCTGAATTCTTGTTTAATAGAGATAAAACTTTTCACTTTACTGTAGAAAATTTAGATAGGGCTGTGAACAAAAAAAATTCAGATGATAAAATTGCCTTAGCAACTATTTATAACACAGTACATGCATTTAAGAGAGCTGGTCATTTAAAAGAAATTTTAATTAAAGAAGGTAAAAATTATTTTGATACCAATACTTCATCGCATCACCACTTTTACGACGAAGTAAATAATGAGTTAACAGATATTGAAAATAATAAAATTGAATTAAAGAAATTCCCTACCCCGCCAAGAGGCAAATCAATTAAAGATGTTAATGTTATCATTAATATTGATAATGATAATCAAAAGCACTAGTTTATAATCATTCTAAAGTACTTGACATATAATTTAAAATCATTATACGATAGATAATTAACAAAGGAGAACAGATGGCACTTAAAGGTTCAAAAACAGAAGAAAACTTAAAAGCTGCTTTTGCAGGCGAGAGCCAAGCTAACCGAAGGTATCTTTACTTCGCTCAAAAAGCTGACGTAGAAGGTTACAATGATGTTGCATCAGTATTTAGATCAACAGCAGAAGGTGAAACTGGTCACGCTCATGGTCACTTGGAATATTTAGAAGAAGTAGGTGATCCAGCAACTGGTAAACCAATTGGTGAAACAAAAGCAAATTTAGCTTCAGCTGTTGCAGGTGAGACGCACGAGTATACAGATATGTATCCTGGTATGGCTAAGACAGCGAGAGACGAAGGTTTTGACGAAATAGCGGACTGGTTTGAGACGCTTGCTAAAGCAGAAAAATCGCACGCTGGAAAATTTCAAAAAACTTTAGAGTCAATTAAGTAATCAAAATTTTTGTGATGGAGTTTTTGCTCCATCATAAAAAAATCAAATAAAACCACATGTCAAAAGAAGGAAGTACAGAAGCACCAACAAGACACCCTGTAGATTTTAATCATCCAGATTTTTTAGATACAAAAAAACTCGATGATGAGATGAGACGTGTGTTTGATATTTGTCATGGATGCAGAAGATGCTTTAACCTTTGTGACTCGTTCCCAAAACTTTTTGACATGATTGATGAGTCTAAAGATGAAGATGTTGAAAGTCTAAAAAGTGAGCAATTTAAACCAGTTGTTGATGCTTGTACGCTCTGTGATATGTGTTTTATGACAAAATGTCCGTACGTGCCGCCACATGATTTTAACTTGGATTTTCCACACTTGATGCTTAGATATAGAACTGCTCAGAGAAAAAACAATGAATTGCCTAGAATGCCTTACCAACTAGCGCATCTAGATAGAAACGGTAAAATCGGGGTTTTTTTATCAAGTGTTATTAATTGGATCACTAATACTAAAAATACTTTTTTACGAAAAATTATGGAATTTTTAATTCAGATTGATAAGAGAGTTAAACTGCCAAAATATAACTCGGAAACATTTACTAATTTTTTCAAAAATAATGAAAAACAAATCAGTTTAGGACGATCGACAAATAGAAAAGTTGTTATTTACTCAACTTGTTTTGTAAATTTTAATAAAAAAAATACAGGAGTAGCTGCTCTTAAAGTTCTTAAAAAAAATGGTGTCGAAGTAGAACATGCGTATCCCGGATGTTGTGGAATGCCATTCTTAGAGCAAGCTGACTTACCGAAAGTTGTTGAGCAAGCAAAAGAAGTTTCTCATGAACTTTTAAAATGGGTCAATAAAGGATATAAGGTTGTTACCCTCACAGCTAGTTGTGGATTAATGCTAAAGTTCGAGTGGCCCTTGTTGTTACCAAACAATGAAAATATTAAAAAATTATCTAAGAATGTATTAGATATTGATGAATATGTAGTCGATATTGCAAACAAAGAGGGACTAGCTCCAGGACTATCAGAAATAGATGGAGGGGTTACAGTACATAATGCTTGCCATGCAAGAGCTCAAAACATGGGAATTAAAGCCAGAGACATGTTGAAAAACATTCCTAATGTAAAAATAGATGTAGTAGAAAGATGTGCGGGTCATGGCGGCACATTTGGTGTAATGAAAGAAACACATGATCTTGCAGTTAAAGTTGGAAGGCCAACTGCTAGACAAATTGACAACAAAAAAAATAAGTATATGGCATCAGATTGTCCTTTAGCAGGAAAACATTTAAAACAACTTTCAAAAGATACTGAGATACGACATGATGAGGCATTACATCCCATCGAAATTATGGCTAAGGCATATAATTTATAAAATATGAATAAACAAGCAAGAGAAGTTACAAAGTCAGATCTTATCCCTGCAGAAGAATATGCTAAAAATAGAAAAGCTTATAGAAAAGAAATAGTTTCTTACAAAAAAGATAGAAGAGTCTCCCTAGGACCGTATGCAAATTTTTATTTTGAGTCTTATGAGACAATGAGAGCTCAAATTCAAGAAATGTTACATATTGAAAAGGGCGGAGACGAACAGTTGAAAGATGAATTAGCTGCCTATAATCCATTAATTCCTAATGGTAAGGAACTAGTAGCAACATTAATGTTTGAAATAGATAACCCTCTAAGTAGAGCAGAGTTTCTAAATAAAGTTGGTGGAATTGAGGAAAAAATATTTTTTAAAATTGGTGAAGAAAAAATCAAATCCATACCAGAGCAAGATGTAGACCGAACTTCCGCAGAAGGAAAAGCTTCTTCGGTTCAATTTATACATTTTAAATTTAGTGATAATCAAATAGAGAAATTTAAAGACCTATCAAACGAAGTTATCATAGGAATCGAGCATGAAATGTATGCTCATACCTCAAAACTTACTGATGCTAACAAAAAAGCTTTAGCTTTGGATTTTAGCTAGATCAAGCCCCAAAGACTTTTTTTTTGTAACCAACCTTTAAATTCACCAGTATTAATTTTGCACCATTCATTTTTGCATTTAATTATTTTAACAAGCCTTCCCTTTTTTATTATTGCTAGTGGATTTGAATAAATCGTGGAATTGCTAAATAAAATCAAATCGTCATCTATGGTAATTGCCGCTTTTTTTTTGGATAATTGAGAAATATGTATCCATCCAGAATTATTTTCATGATCTCTTACTTTTCTAAAATTATCTGATTTATCCTGAACAAGAACAGGTAAAAATTTTTTTTTATAGAATATCTTTACAGGATAATCAAACGAAGGTCCTTGACGTAAGTTTACTTTATCATTTCTTAGCGTAAGAAAATATTCATTTGTGGAGTGAAGAATTTCATAGGGTAAAAATAAAAATAAAATTATAATTAGAGGCATTTATTTAAGCATTTAAAATTTTTGTTAATTTTTATTTTACGCAATGACATTGATAAGGAGTTGAAAATTAAAATATTAGTATTTAGATCATCTTTCAAACCTAAAACTGTCTTTAAAACTTCATTTGCTTGGAAGGCCCCAATTATACCTGCGACTGGAGCAAATATTCCTTCAGTTTCACAATTATTTTCTTCTAAAGGTTGCTCAGGCATGAAACATCTTAAACAGGGTCCCTTTTTTTTAAAATTGAACTTAAATAGATGGCCATCAAATTTACTAATGGCTGCTGAAATAAGAATTTTTTTATTTTTTTTACAATAATCGTTTATTAAATACCTAGTATTAAAGTTATCAGTTCCATCACAAATAATATCAAATTTTTTTATAATGGCATCAATGTTTTTTTTAGTAAATTTAATTCTAAACGTTTTAATCTTTATTTTCTTATAAAGTTTGCTGATTTTATATTTTGCTTGATTGACTTTAAATTTTCCAACATCTGAGGTGTTAAATAAAATCTGTCTATTTAAGTTACTTAATTCAACCTTGTCGTAATCAACTATTCCGATATTACATACACCTGAAGAAGCAAGGTAAGTAAGAAGAGGACAACCTAAGCCACCCATCCCAATGATTAAAACTTTTGCATCCTTAATTTTTTTTTGGCCAGCTAATCCAATTTTTTTTAAAATAATTTGTTTTTCAAATCTTTCAAAGTCCTTTATATCAAATTTCATTGATTATTTTACCCCAGTAGATCCGAATCCACCTGACCCTCTTTTGGTATCATCAAGAGCCTCCACTTCTTTTAACTTTGCTTTCACTACCGGACACAAAACCATTTGAGCTATACGAAGACCTTTTTCCACTATAAAATTTTTATCACTTAGATTTATTAAAATTACTTTAAGTTCCCCTCTGTAATCAGCATCAATTGTACCAGGAGTATTTAATATACTAATTTGATTTTTAGCAGCTAAACCAGATCTTGGTCTAATTTGTATTTCAAAATTTTTTGGTATTGCAACGGCTAAACCAGTTGGAATTATTTTGGATTTACCTGGTTTAATTTCAATATTTTTTTCTATAAATGCTGCTACATCAAAACCTGAAGATCCATCAGTTTCGTATTTTGGGAAAGGAACCTCTTTTGATAACCTTTTAATTAATATTTCTGTCATCAATTAATTTACTTAATAAAATTTGAGCAATTTTATTAGCAATAAAACTTTTTTTGTTTTTTGGTATTATTTTTAAATTTCCTCTTTGGTCTATCATTGAAACTTTATTGAAGTCGGAGTTAAAACCAATTTCTTTTTTAGAAACATCATTAGCAAAAATAAGATCACAATTTTTATTTTTCATTTTTTGTGTAGAATTTTTGATAATATTTTTAGTTTCCGCAGAAAAACCTGCAACAACTTTGGGTCTATTTCTATTATTTTTTGATAGAAATTCTAGAATATCATTATTTTTAATAAAATTTATTGATTTAAAGTTTAATTTATCTTTTTTAATTTTACTTTTACTTTTTTCAACAGGTTTTAAGTCAGTCACTGCTGCTGTGCATACGGCTAAATCTACAGGCAAAGTTTTCTTCACTTCAACTAACATTTCATCGGCTGATATTATTTTTTTTACTTTAATACCTTTAGGAGAGGCTAACCTCGATGGCCCGGTTATTAAGGTTGTCTTTATACCAAGCTTATTTAGTGCTATAGCAATTTCATAACCTTGTTTACCACTTGACTCATTAGAAATGTATCGTATTGGATCAATGTACTCTCGAGTGGGTCCTGCAGTTACTAAAGCTTTAAAGTTTCTCTTTTTAACAATATTCCTTTTATCGAAATAATTTTTTAAATATGCAAATATTTGTCTCGGGCTTGACATTTTTCCCTCACCAAATTCGCCACATGCCATTTCACCTTTCTCAGGTCCAATAAATAGATAACCGAAGTCCTGTAAAATTTTTAAATTTGTTTGAGTAGCTTTATGCAACCACATTCTGACGTTCATAGCAGGCACCAAAAGAATATCTTTGTCTGCAGCTAACAAAACAGTAGTAGCTAAGTCCTCAGCTTTTCCAATTGATAGTTTACTCATGAAATTTGCTGTAGTTGGCATTACTAAAATGATATCGGCCCATCTGGAGAGTGCTATGTGATCTATTTCTGCTTCTGAGTCACTATTAAAAATATTTTCAAATGTTTTCGACTTTGTTAATGTTGATAAGGACAAAGGTGTAACAAATTCCTTTCCACTTTTTGTAAGAATAGTTTTTACATCAATATCATTTTTTTTTAGCAACCTGATTAGGTCTAGTGATTTGTAGGCAGCTATACCACCCCCTATGATTATTAAGATTTTTTTATTTTTTAATGTCATAAATCTAGATTAAAATACTAACAAGAAGACAATTACAATACCAAAAAAACTTATAACGACATTATTTCTAAAATTTTTTAATCTCATTTGTTCCATTTCTAAGTTTTTGTTGTTTGTACCTAAATTCAACTTACCTTCTGCAACAAGTTTTAATGCATATTCTGCCTTATCCATTAAACCAGGAAAATCTGGTATTCGTTTTATTATTTCTGCTGATGTATTTAAAGCTGTATCAATTGTTGATTTAGGGCTTTTTAAGTTTTTAAGCCAATCTTCTAAAACAGGTTTAGATACTTCCCAAATATTTGTATCTGGGTATAATTTTCTTGCAACTCCTTCCACAACGACCATAGTTTTCTGAAGTAATAGTAATGGAGGTTGTGTAGCCATATTGAATTTTTCTGTAATCTCGAATAATTGAGCTAATAAATTTCCACCAGAAATATCTTTTATAGATTGGCCAAATATTGGTTCACCTACAGAGCGTAATGCTTGAGCAAATTCATCCTTAGATGCATTTTGAGGAACTAATCCAGCTTGAAAATGAACTTCTGCAACTTTAAGATAATCTCGTTGTATAAACCCATATAAAATTTCAGCTAAAAACTTTCTATTATTTTTATCCAATCTACCCATAATTCCAAAATCAACAGGAATAATATTGCCTTTTGAATCTACAAATAGATTGCCTTGATGCATATCGCCGTGGAAAAAACCATCACGCACGGCTTGTTTTAAAAAATGCTGAATTAAA
>Ga0315315_10000687_pt1 | contig 29317 bp, 33 predicted proteins | sample M140m3416metaG_FD_203699 | JGI IMG/M metagenome (GOLD analysis project Ga0315315, IMG submission 203699) | Ammonia-oxidizing marine archaeal communities from Monterey Bay, California, United States - M1 40m 3416 | ecosystem: Environmental > Aquatic > Marine > Intertidal zone | place: USA... | reverse complement strand
GGAGTTTCTGTGGTCTTTGTAATACTGACTGCGACTATGCAGGAAGTGTAAAATTATCAGGTACTACAAAACACTATGACACGTATATAAACAGTGCACATAAGTCGTTGGAACCCTTTACGACTGAAAACGAGGATGAAGAATCGATAGATATTGATACTAATTGGAGAAATGCATTAACGCGTGTAAAAGACGAAGAAATTGCAGCAATTGAAAGAACAAAGAAGTATACCGATTATGATAAAAACGACTTTAATTTACGATATTGGCAAGGATATCCAAAGCCCATTGCCAATGTTGACCCCAAAGATGCAGCCGAACATTACAAGGGTGCACCGCTCCATATAAGAAAAATGGCAGGAGATGCGGTTAATATGGTACAAAATCAACAAAAACGACTCAAGAACGAGTTAAATACTTCATACAATGGACTGAACAAGGGTCTATATTCATTGATTGAAGACCAGGTTGATGCGATCAACAAAATACATGACGAAAACAACATAACAATTAAAAACTTTGAGGCGGCCAAAAAAGATATGAGCCTACTGAAAGACATTGATCTTCCAAACGCACTTCGTCTTAACGACTTAGCGCACCATGAGCTTCGTGAACATAAATACAGTGAAGGGTTTGAATCCCGCCCGGCTGCACTCCGAAAGCGCATGTTACAAATCAAAGATATTGAATACGAAACATTCAAACTCGACGAGGAACTTAAGAAAAGTAACGTGACTGCCCAGACAACCGAACGCAAGGTAGAGCTTCACGAGCCACATGCCATTAATTATGAAAGAATCAATTACATGCTTTGGTACGTGTATTACGTGTCATTCGTTGTATTTGTCGCCATTGTTTACTTATTAAACATGACGCTCGGCCGAAAGATTGTATACGTCGCAATAGCCCTCGTATTTCCTTACCTTTTTAGATTCATTCAAATAAGGTTAGGCGATGCATATCATATGGTGTCATCCATCATTCACGGTATACCATTCGATAAGTAAAAATAACACTCCAAATATGGTTTGAAGTGTTAACCACTTTCTTCTTCGAGGAATGCAACCTCATCATCTCCGCCAATGTCTTCGTCCGTCTCATCATCGGTTTCTGTATCATTTCCGTATATGATCCGAATGTTTCTCCACACAGTGCCTTTGGGACGTCCAAACTGCTTCGAGAAATAGTCATACAGATCACGCGCCGTGGGACCTCCTCTTCCATAAGTTGCCGTATGCCATGTACTGAATTCGCTGGCAAGATCCGACTTGGTGACTTTGAATCCCGGCTCGTCTGTCGTTCGGATCTTGTCCCGAATGAATTCCAGAATCGCGTCCTGACTCGATCGATACTCGTTTGATCGACCCATAACCTCTTCACATTCCGACACATCACCCTTTGTGGACATCGCACGTTTAACAAGCATTGCCGCAAATACTTCCTTCCAGCGGATGAACTTTTCTGTCATCTCACGATCCACTTTATATTGGTAAGGTTTTTCCGGATCGTTTGTTACTGGGTGATCCGTAAATAACGATTTGAAGTCGACCACTGCGATACGCCTCCATGTACCATTATCTGTTGCATTTATCTTCATTAGATAGTTCGTTGCCACTACTAACTTGAATTGTGCTTTAAACGTGACCGGGTCGCTCGCATAAAGCGCTCTGCCACTAATGGGATCATTCGCGCTGGTTAACTGTTTGAAAACCCCCTCATTAAGCACATCGTCTTTCGATGGCTCCTGAATCACCGCCAGGCGCCTTCCTTGAAGTGCCACGATTTCGGGCGCAGTGCCGCCAACCTTCGCGCGGCGATCAATAATCAATGATGAGGGTACGTCCGCCTTGTACTCGCCAAGGACCAAGCTCATGAGTTCAATCAATGCAGACTTACCATTTGCGCCAACACCAATATAGAAGTGAGCGTTCTGACGTTTGTTATGACCAGTCAATGTGCTTGCCAAATGTTCCCACATGTACTCGCGTAGATTGGTCTCGGGAAACAACTTATGTATGAAATCATTAACTTCGGCTACCAACTTGGAATGCGATGGCCCGAGTTCGCTGTAATTAATTCCGGTTGACAGCGACAGGTAATCATCCGGCCGCCCCTTTCGGAAACATCCCACCGCAAAGTCCACAACGCCATTCTCAAACGCAATAATATCCTTGTTTGTATCCAACTTGTTGATAAAGTCCTGGTCGTAAAAGAGACATTTTGCCTCCTTCATAATATTTTCCTTGAGTTTGGTGGCGCCAAGATTGTTGACAATCTTCACTAATCGCTTAAGAAGGGATCGTTGTCTTGCTTGTTCTTCGTCGCCATCTTCGGAAGGAACGATTGGTCGGGCCTTCTGTTGTTGCTGGTTAATGCGGTTCATAAAGATGCGCTTTATGTCGGTAATTCTCTTCCGGAGACTCTGACCCGCATCATCGCGCCTCCATCTTCCATTGCAATACTTGAACCAGTTGTTCTTTGATACGGATACACATACATATTCGTTCTTGTAACTTTGATAAAGCAGCTCCGCATATACATCTTCCCCAACATTCTCATTGTCTTGACCAATAACACGTCCGCCTGTCGCGCCATAAATCACCTGATCAACGTAAAAGTCCAGCGTTGACGTATATATTTCGCGATATTTATCGGGGTTCGACTCCCTGACCCAGTACATAATCGACCTGAATGATAACGGCGCATCCATTGTCTGTGCTCGCGAAATCGCATCATCCCATCGTTCAATCAAATCAGATATACCGGTATATCGAAAGCCAGACGCCTTTGCACTGAACCGCACCCATACAAACAGCAGTCGTTCGCGATGCCGAACAACATCATCGATATTGGACAAACTGTTTGCCAGCGCCCAACAGACCCGGATCCATCGATTATAGGACCCGCTTTCGTAATATTCGGGCCCAAGGGCCATGGTATACTCATATACTTCACGTACGTTTCGATCAACTCCTCGATCGCCGAGAGAATCTGCGAACATGTCTTCCGCGATCTTCAATGATGCGTCGTCAACAATTTTCATGATAATATCGCGGTTGCTCCCATCAAATGCAATCCCCACAGGAGCACGCGGACAACTTGACATAGCCTTGCCAGTAATTTTCGACTTGAACTCCTCATATTTCTGTACAAATGTTGGTCGTAGAAACAGCGCCGGATGGTCGCTACAACGGGCAGAGAGTTTGTACAGGTTCTCCGGGTCTGTCGTGTCAAACATCTCTATATCCAGTTCGTCCATGCTTATCTCACCATCCGTACTGTCATATGTGATGTCATAGATGCGGTATAGCTTGTATGGCTTATTTTGAGGCTTGGTAGAACCAAACAGCTGCCAATTTACATGACCTGCAGTGATACCGTCGTCATAAACATCTTCCATGGTATTTGTTAACGGCAGCTTTTCAAACACGCCGCCCATTGTTTGCAACATCTCATTCCGTAGCATTATTTGCATTGCTCGATTCGACTTTAGAGCGATGATGATATGTATACCGTCTTTTGTAATCTGCTTTTCTTGGACACAATTCACCGAATCCTTTTGCAGCACAAACACTTGAAAATTCGTATCATCATCCATCTGATATGCATTTTTTAAGAATTCCAACACGTCCGCAATGAAGGACTCCACATGATCTTGGGTATGTTGTCTTGTTTTTATACCAAAGTCATAGCGGAAATCGAGATCGATAAGGAACGGTCCGTCATCATATAGTTGTTTCTCAGTATAATACTCTTTTTTTCCTGGTCGTAAAATATCGCGAGCATAAAGCCTCAGAAATTTTTTATAGTCTTCTTGTGCCGGTATAGATAGCGTCCTTCCTAAAATAGATGCCTCTTTGGATCCAATGCGTGTATTCGTCTTTTTTACCGCATCTATATTATTGTTACGGGTTACACTCACACTACGTACAAATTCTATAAATTTTAAATCAGAATCGTCGAGAGAGCTCATTGTCCCAGATAGAATATGCATACATATTCGTGGATGTCGGAATCAATTTTCCATAACATTGTATGTCTGTCCATTATATGAGTCTGGTTGTAAAGTGATATAGGAAATAAATCGTATTTCATGGTGCAAAAATTGAACCACCCTCTCTTCTTTTTTGTGAAGTAATATTAAGATGAGATTCTGTGATAAATGCGATAACATGCTTTATCTTGGCGTAGGTCGCGAGGACAACAATGAAGTAAAGTATTACTGCCGTTGCTGTGGATACTCGGAAAAAAGCGGAGAATTATGTGTAATCAACATGGACACCGATACCCAAAATAGGATCCCCATTAATGAATATACCAAGCATGACCCTACCCTCCCCCATTTACATGATATGCTCTGTGTAAATAAAGAGTGCGAAACCTATAATGGTACTGATAAGGATGTGATATACATGAGATATGATGAAAGCGATATGAAATATGTATATATGTGTTGCATTTGCGATAGTACGTGGACGTCCAGCGAAAAAAGCGTGTAATTTTAGAAGTGGGCAAAATTGATCCTCTTTTTCTATTCTCATAATATTATAAACAATATGGCGTCTATGCCCGAATTTGAAGACAAACTACCCGAGGAAGATGCAAAAATAGAAGAGTCCGAGGACGAAAAAAGTGTGGTCGATGATGATACAAGCAGTGTAGACGAAGATGAAAGTGTGGTCGATGATGAGATTGAAGACATGTTTGAGGTTGAAGACCCCGTCGAAGAAGAACAGACTGTGCCTGTTGCGGAAAAGGTGATGTCCGACACAGATATGTTGGGTCTTGGGGACGATTCGGACATGTCGGACGACGATTATGACGACTATGAAAAGTTCGGCAGCACAATAAAGCAGGACGTGATTGCAAATCACTACCCCGAATTGGTTCAGCATAACTACGAAGAAATCAAGAAACTTCTTGATATTACGCGCGATGATACCGGCGTGATCCGAGATCCATTTCACCGCACGATTCCAATCATCACGCGGTATGAAAGAGCTCGGGTGCTCGGTGAAAGGACAAAGCAACTTGATGGAGGGGCACATCCTATGATTGCCATAGAACCCAATATCATCGACAGTTATACCATTGCAGTCAAAGAATACGAGCAAAAGAAAATCCCATTCATCATCAAACGCCCCCTTCCGAGCGGCGCATGTGAATATTGGAGACTGCGTGACCTTGAATACATTTAAGCAACTTGTTATGACTTGTTTTTTATAAACAAGTTATTTATTTTTTTATAAAATTGATTGTGTTGACAGCCCAATACTGTATGCATACAAGCAAACAAACAAGCAAACAAACAAGCAAATCATGGAATACAAAGGCGAAGAACTCAACTTATTCAAACTCATGAAGAAGGCGCTGGCTGATCACAAGCGACGCACCGTTCGCATGAAGTACTATCCTCATAACATGGATGAATGGGAAGCTGAGCACAAAGTCATTGAGAAAAACTATCGTGAACTCATTGGTGTAGTCCGAAAAGAAAGACTTACCGAAGAGCGTGAACAAAATGAACAAAATGTGGCACAAGCACTGCTCATGTTGAAAGCATCTACCGAAAAAGATTTGGACGCGAAGAAAAAGCGCGAGGACGCGAAGAAAAAGCGCGAGGAAAAGAAAGCAGCTACAAAGAATGTCGTAGTCGTACCGCGAAAATCATCGCGCATTGCAAATAAGAAAAAATAATTGGGTTGGTTATCCCATAAATATACATTGATTTCAATGTATATTTTTTTATGATTATGCTTCTTCGGCGACGGGAGCCGGTTCGGAAATCATTTCATTTTCGAGTTTGTCCAGATCATCCTCATTTTTCAGAAAATGCTCGTGAATAACATTGGAAATGGACGTTCGTTTCATGACATCATGAGGATTAATGTTCTTGTAAAACTTTCCAGGATTCTCCAACACCTCCTTAATTAGATGAAAATCTACACCGGGATGCCCATTTAATGGAACAGTCATATTTGGGAGATATTGGTCAATGCGCGTACATCCGTAATAAAGCGGAGTACATAAGTTAAGGAGCGGGTCAATAACCTTTTCCGAAAAATAGGCCGGATATACTGTATTTTCAACAGCGATTGTAAACATATAATCACGAAACATCGCTTCCGTTGATTCAAATGAACCTTTAAGGCGGGGATCCGTATGTCCCTGTTTTATTAGATTCTCTGCACCCCTACCATAAATATCGATCGGAAAATTAGAACGAAGTATCATTTCCAAGAGGGTTATTCTATATGCATGACCTGGCATAAAATCCTTGTTTGATACCATGATGGACATCAATTTTGTTTTTCGTGTAGGTATTTCCTTTGGAAGAGGCGCATGCATTATATACGCATGGTCGCATTTAAATTGTGACGGAAGCCCCCTATAACAACCAATATAGTAGTTAGATACTCGTTTATTAACATAGTAGACAAAATTTAAGCTGAGGCCCAGAATAGACGGTGGCTCATGAGCAAGACCAATCACATTTTCAATAGGTAGGTTATGATCAATAGCCGCAGTATTTAATAGTATAACATGTGTGTAGTCATCTCCTTCTGTAAACTTATATCGCATATTATATTCTGGGTCTGACGTTAGGTCATGGTTTTTCTCAAACTGTTTCCATATGTCACTACCACAATATGACGAAAAAATACGTATAATAATCATTATGGGTTTATCATCATGATTATCTTTAATCCGTTTATCGCGGAACATATACATCCTTGAGGACGCTTTTTACCAGTTTTGATTTCGTTGCTTCATTTGATTCATCGTCGTCGCCGCCCAATGTTTCGGTAATTATTTTTAAGTATGCCTTATTTTCTTCGGTATCGCATTCAAGAGCCGTGGGATGATCTCTCTCCCATTGCGTGACATTTTCGTAGTTTTTATCCTCCACGGCTTTAATGATTCGACGCAGCGCAGTCTTTTCATCCGAGTCTTTTTGCCACGTATCCCCCTGCTTTATATACAACGTTTCACGTTTGAGATCTGTGCAGTGCAATGGTCTTCGATACAAGTCCATGCACGATAATGAATTGTTCAATATAGAGCGGATGCCGTCTATATACCCAACATTTCCAATATGCTCCAGCTCCTTCACGCCAATTTGGAGATTTTGAATAAAATTCTGTATAGGTATCGCATCCTTACATTGCGTATTAAGAAAAAAGTTAATATTGAGATAATTGTTATTGACAACTCTAACTGGTTCAGACGATTTTGTTATAAGCGTCTCCAGTTGCTTCTGTTGTTTCCGCACAATTCCCATAATATTATTATCCTGCTCTATTGTTTCATTCTTAAACTTGCATTTTTTCTTATGGTACCACAAACCATTTCTCGCCGAAAATGCGCGTCCACACTCACATTTATACTGACGTTTTGTCGGTTTTGATTGTAACGAATTACTCCCCGCAACTACTGTTGCGACACTTGGTTGTGGTTCAATATTGCTGGTCTGTTGCAATTTTAGTTCGTTATTTTTACAATGCTTAGCAGTATTCAGGTGCATTTTGAAATTACTCGCTTTTGTACAACTGAAATTACATAATTCACATACATATTTTAATTGATTATCTTCACTCATATAAGATCTACCTATATTGTTTGTGAGGTTTAAACCATTAATTGATATTTTTAACACAGTTGTAAGTTTTATGAGCATGTTTCAGTAAGATGTCGAAATTTTCAAATTTCGATATTTTGGTTTCAAAAAATCGAAAAAATGTGAAAAATGCCACTAAACGATTGACTTTGCTAAACATTATATCAGATACAAATAGTGCCAAAACCGGCATTTTTTGGCATTTTTTTTCGATGCAAACAAATGTTATCAATCCTGTTTTTTGCCGAAAAAGTACCTTACTGACCAGTCACAAAAAAAATTAAGAGCATTTTTGATTTTTACGAGAATCCTGATTAGCAGTTTTGCAGCGAGTTTTGTAAATTTATCAGCATTTTTTGGACTTACAAAAAAATGCCAAAAAATGCCTAAAAAATGCCGCAAGTTGTTACTATAAAATGCAGTGTAGATGGTTGTCTACAGAAAAACTCAGTAAGGTCTCAGTCTTGTTCAAAAAAATTTTGGGTGATTTTTTTCGAACATTTTCATTTTGGTTTCTGAGCAGTTATGCTCAGACAGTTGTTCGGTGGTGGAACGTAAAATTTTGGGGCGTTCAAAAAGCGTTCAAAAACGTTCAAAAAATACCCCCGAAAAATGCGAAAAATGAAAAGAGAGTGGAAACGTGGAGAACCATTTTCAGTCACAAAAGTGCAAATTTCAAAAAAGCGTTGTGAGCATCATGCTAACAACCACTTTTTCATTTTTTACAAACTTTTATTTTGTTTTTTTGGAAAATTTCGTTGTCCATTTTTGGAAAAACGAAAAAAGTTTGTAAAAAATAAAAAATTTACAAAAATTTACAATTTCAATTCTGACTTTTTAACTGTCTCAACACCCGTAAACAGCAACAACCCAGCAATAAATAATTATAATTATTCAGTTTTTTGAATTATGCTCAGCTCAGTCACAAATGCCAAAAAAGTGCATTTTTCGCGTTTTTGAGGTTATTTAGCAACAACTTTTGGCCTATTTTGGACCACCCTTCGGACTACAACAAAAAGTGCTTGTGAGCATAAATCCGATCCACCCAAGCACTTTTATTAGCATTTATGCAGAAATACATTTTAACGAATGGTCTGATAATTGCGCACAAGCTGTCCAATATGGACAATCCTACTCTCTTTGGGGGCATTTCCAATGATTGCCCACTTTCGAAATTTCTTTGAAAACTCGCACAATAAAACAGCGGTTTTATTCAGCTTTACATATTTATGAGGAGATGTATTTTGAAATTCTTCTTCATCGTCACTTTCTTCAATGGTATCAAGATTGTCGTTTTCACGGACGATACGAAACATTTTATTCATCTTTACGCTGGTTTCGTAATTGTTCACAGTTGCCTTTCCAAAGTATTCACGTGCCCCTTTTTTGCCATATGCAAACAAATGATACGTGTCTGCCATTGGATCTGCTTTCACTTCAAATACAGTTTTATGTCTGTATTGTGGTTTTGTAAAATCATGAGAGTAAGTGCAGCTTAGTTCAAGACACGAAAGCTGCCCTTTTGGTCTTGATGGAGCACTTGCTTTTGCGACGGGAACACTTAAGCACGTTGTGCGCTCCTTGTAAGATCTGTATTGTATGTGATGTACACCATAACCAATAGTATCTCTTACGGTTTGTGGTAAAACTCCACTGTACTCATTGTCCGCTTTCCAAATATGGGGCATGAAGAAATGCGTACCATACTGCGAAAACATACCTTTGCATGTGTCCACAATACTGGATGATAAATACCATTTTTCATATTCCCGATAATCACGCATAGACAACCCGCTATAATATAACACATCCTCGATTACGTAGTAATTATGTGATGAATTGTTCGATGAAATCATGCTGCCATACACGATTGTTCCAAGGGCCAATGGGATATTGTCGTGATGAAAACATGTGCATCTTCCCAATTTCCGCTCCCTATCCATATCAAAAAACAAGGCTACATATTTATCATCCTGAAATGTAAACCAACATAGTACCTTTTTTCCATAAGGAATGGCTGCACATACATCGTATGTTGTATCTTTCTTATGACGCATAGTTTCATAGGAAAGTTCGTATTTTGGAATACGATTCAAAAATTCCATTGCTTCATGTTGTTCAAGCTCCATTACACTGCATATTCAATTAGCTTTATGTGTGTTTCCTAAATACTACATATTCAATGCGTTGTTAAATTCTGCACCAAGATCGTCGTCAGAATCAGAATCAGAATCAGCGCCATCGTTTGAATTTGACAAATGCATTGTAAATTCATCGTTCAGTGAGTGGTCATCATCAGGCGTTTCAGTCAGTACGGTTGATTTCATAACGGGCTTCGTGAATGACGTTTGTACATATATATACAGCTTATGGATGGCAATAATAACAAGAAGATAGAGTATTGAATAAAATAATAGGCCCATAATAGTATTGTATAACATAAACTTATGTCATGAACGCAAAATTGAATTGAACTGTGGAGCAATATACCGGCATACAGCAAAATGATTGATATTATCCTAATTGATAAAAAAGGCGAGGTGAAGAAGGCATCTGTCAAGAGTACAGAGTGTGATGCATTGTCGCGTAGAGCGGGGTTTAAAAGCGTGGACGGCTTTGAAAAGCGCACCTCATGGGATTGTACCGTAAAGGGAAAGAAATTTTCAGTTGCGTTATATGCAAAAGATGTTGGGCGGGCGAATTATGAGAATAAGTATGATCTCCCCCCACCGGTTGATTCCGCCTTGTATTTTGGTACAATGGTACTTGTGAATTACTCGGGGGATACACCAACCAACATCTCAGTAGATGACTGGAATAAGATATATGAACATTTGTTCGGAGGGTTTGAGGATTTGGGCAGTGAAGAAGAGAGCGAAGAAGAGAGCGAAGAAGACCTTCCGCGAACCAAAGAAGGGTATGTGATTGACGACTTCGTCGTGCCCGATGATGAGCTCAGTGAAGAGGACTATGTCTAACCTAAAAAATTGAATAGATACCTTACGTGTTTTTATTGCATACTACAATGGTGTCTTACACAATCAAACATCCGAATGACTTTCGCAAAAAAGTGGCTAAGCGCCTTACTGTTCTACTTGATGATGAACGAAATGGTATAAATCTGGAAAAAGGAATCTTTAACTTTACCATACGAGAGGCACAATATCGTAAAGTTATTAAAAAATGGTCGAACAGGCATTTTGTAAGAATATATCAATCGAAGCTTTGGACGGTTCTTAGTAACGTATCCAAACCAACAATTATGGAGGCAATCAAAACTGGAGATATGGAGTCCCAACAGCTGGCATTTATGACGCATCAGGAGATTAACCCAGAACGCTGGAACGATCTTATTACACGAAAAATGAAGCGCGACGAAAGCAAGATGTCGCAGCGGATTGAGGCAAGTACGGATATGTTTACGTGCAAACGTTGCAAATCAAAGAAGTGCACGTATTATGAACTGCAGACACGAAGTGCAGATGAACCGGCCACGATCTTTATTACATGTATTGACTGCGGCAAAAATTGGAGGAATTAGCTCCTACCCCCAATTGATGCATGGTTGGTTTACCAACCAATCTTTTTTACTACCTCCATCGAAACACAGTTTTTAATAAATTCCCATACTTCAAACCGGGTCATAACTGGTTTCACCGCCCCTTCATATCCGGTTTTCATCGCGTAAAATGCAGGCCATGTAGATCTCAGATTTTCAAACCGAAACATCCATGTCATGAAGAACATAAACTCGTTGTGATTGAACGAACGTAGTGTATTTAATATCATTTTTTGTTCCAGTGCGTTTCTTCTGTTATTCCAACATATGAATAAATTCTGAATTTTTCGCGCAGCTTTATCCGCCGCCACATTTCGATATTCCAATGCAGATTTGCAAAATGTCAAATCGTGATATCCAAGGCACTTGAATATCAGTGGCTCCACGTCTTGAGGTATTATGTCCATAGTAATATTGTTAGTATACAATAAAATACAAGGAATAAGTTAATCAATTTTATGCAAATAATCCGGGGTTTTGTAAGATTCCTTAATCTGTAAATAATACTAAAATTTGATAAGACACTTGTTTTTTGCCTCTTTTTTAACGGGCGCATTGGGGTCATGGGACAAACGCCAATTGGTGTCTGTCATGGACTTGTATGTCTCGCTGTTTGACGTAAATATCCGATACCCATTCTTTTTGTAGAACGCGCGCCGTGCATTCCATTGGTTCATAAAATGTTCGTGGGGGTCGATAAGATCTACGACTAATGGATTATTGCCGCGCACGCGCAGGATTCGTCCCACAGATTGCGTGATGTCGGTTTTAGGAGATGCCATCACCAACGTAGATAGTGTTTTGATGTCAAGTGCTTCTGCTGCCATTGCATATGTTGCAAGAACAATCTGTTTACCTTCACTTTCTTCCAGTGCGGCTGGTTTCATACCACCTACATAATAACCACGAGTTGCAAACCCTCGATGTTCGATCGCCTCAAACAGGTAAGTAAGGAGTGCGCGTTGATGTGTCAGCACGATGATTTGTTTATTGTTATTTTCTGCAATGAGATCTTCTAACATTTTCACGAGGAAATCGCTGCGAGGACCAAAATTGCTGACTTTGGACAACATTGTGCTGTATTTAGGTGTCCCACGCCAATCATATTCTACCTCATTAAAGTCACTATCTTTTGATTTCCAGTATACGCCTCTTACCATAACCTCGTCATCGCCCGACCGTTCTTCAGAATAAATACGTTCGCCTATAAACATGTACAATACGTGTGTAAGTTTGTCCTTTCTTTCGACGGTTGCAGAAATACCCAGCATGTAGGGTGTCACTGCTTTAAACAGCGCCTTTGAGAATTGTTCGCTTCCAATTCGATGAACCTCGTCTATAATTGTGAGACCGAACTCACCGAAGGCGGTTTTCCCCAAGTCCTTGATGTATAGGGTTTGTAGCATGCCGATTACGATGTCCTTATCTTCAACGTCGAATGTGCTTCCTTGGATGCGCCCCACCCGCGCGTTTGGTAGAAACTCGTGGATTCGCTCAACCCATTGATTGAGGAGAAACTCTTTGTGGACAATCACGAGTGTTTTTTGTTTGAGTTCGCTTATTATCTTGAGGGCCATTACGGTTTTTCCTCTACCACAAGGCACTTCCAGAATGGCACCGCCCCCCTTGTCGGTATTCACATGTTTTACGTATCGACTTACAATATCCTTCTGATAGTCACGAAGTTCCTTTGGGAATGCAAGATGCTCCCCATCAGATGCATGAATGCATAGATCGGTTGTGTCTGGGATACCAAACATGCGTTCGCCGTAGAAACGCGGGATGTAGACCTTCTTCTCACTTTCCCGGTAGCAATAAAACCCGTCAACCGCTCCGCCGATCATGGCGTTTACTTCGGGTTTTGCATATAGATCTTTACGAAGTGCGTCTAATTGCTCTTCTGATAGTGCACTTTTAGCTATAACGTACCCGCGCGATCCCATGCGGGAGGTTTTGCGGATGTTTTCTTTTTCAACAATAGTTAATTCCATAGGTATATGTAATACAGCAAAACACGTATATTGTTTTGCGTGAAAAAATCCAGGAGTATAGTATATAATGAAATTTCTCCTCGATCTTAGCCCCAAAGAAATCGTTGTGATTGGAGCACTGCTTCTTTACATCACCACTGACCTGGGAACCCCTGGGTTTATCGCTCGTACCATGAACACCGTCGCCGGAAAGCTTATTGCTGTACTTGCGGCACTTATGTTGTTTAGGAATCAACCCGTCATTATTGCCGTTCTCGGTGTATATGCCCTCTACGTCCTCGTAGAGCGTTCGGGATATGTTGTGGCACGCGATGCTATCCAAGAGCATACTCCCAGCCAACTTGAAAAAGAAATTGTTATGAATGAGCTGCAGCCTGAGGACGAGCTTACCTTGGAGGAAGAGCTCGTGGCAAAGCTTGCCCCGATTAACAGCGAAATCGCTCCCTTGATCGACACCTCCTTCAAGCCCACTGCCTCTGATCTGAACGGTGCATCTGCTCTCTAAATTTCTGTAATTTGATGTTTAACATCATATTGCATTACTTGCTGAAACCAAGGTCCTGGTTAATTTTGAATGATTCAGGTTCTCGGTTGAATACTGTGGTCAGGAACGCTGTAATCGCGGTTGTGTATAGTATTCCAGAGAATACAGTACCGCGAATGCTCATGCCGGTTTTTACCGTTCCGGTTAAGGGAAGTGTCAATAACACTGTCAATAATGATACGGCAATAAGGAGGGCAATAACGTACCACCGAATGCCCTGGCCCGTAAAGTTCTCTGGATGTGCCATAATTTTTAGCCATGATGGTAGGATGCTTGCTGGAAGCCAATTAAAGTTGGCATATTCAGTCTCCTGGGGAGGGTAGAGCTGTTCTCCTTTGTAGAAATAGAATTGTGGATTCGAACCGCGGGTCATGATTGACATCACAGCTGCCACAAATCCAATAAAGATGTACATTGAAATCGCCAGTTGAGTGGAATTCTTCTCAATAAGTCCCTCTGAAAAGTGGAGCATGATGATTGCAACAAAGATATACCATATAATTGAGTTTGACTGAGCAATTCTCTTATGGATGCATTCAATAAAAGAGTCCTTCTCGTTTGCGGGACAAATTGTGTTTCGGGTCTTATCGTCTTTCCCCCACAGGATGGTACTCTCAACAATGTATGTACGGTAAAAATACGGCACAATCATATACACGCCAATCAGTGCTATTAAGTACATTCCTGAAAACGTCGCGTGACGCTCGAACATGCTATTTGCGGAAATTTTTGAGTACTCGCTGTTGATAGGGATATTGTATGCAGCAATGGTGTCTGCACTTTCTCCAGTGGGATTGCAATCAATATATATCTGTTCATCGTTCGTAAGGTTAAGCGGAATGATCGAATAGTCTTTCGCATTGGGCGCTTTCATGAATTCCGGTACCCCTCTGAAGGTATCTGGATATTCAGGTACAAATAATGGAGCAGTAAATACGACCGAAATAATATTGTCGGTTTTGTAATAAAATGCGTTCTTTTGCTTATCAATCACGCGAGCAAAATTAAACGGTTGGGTGGTATCGTCATCTTTGTTGAACTCCACAACCGACGAGATTAAATTGCTTACCGGAGTACTTTCGGCGATAGGATCGACCATGACAGGCAAGTATAAATACAACTCACTTTCGTTTGAGTGCGTGTGCTTAATTACAATCTCACCCGCTTGCTTGAGACCTGATATATTATGTATTTTTCCCATGAAATAGAATTCAGTTGGGAGATAATCGACCCCCTCAATAGTTATCGTTTTATCCGGATAGATGCTATTAAGACGGGTAATTTGTACATAATCTTTCAGTTTACGTAGTGTATTATTGTTGAGATTAAGGGACCGTGACGTGCTAAAATCGTGAATAAGTATTCGATTTAGATCTGGGTCCTTATTTGGGTTAAATGATGCCATATACTGTATAGGTATACAAAATATAACAATAATGGTGTGATTATAGAACGGTGGGTATATATCGAAGAGTTGCGTTTTCGTACTTAGTTACGGCAAACACATCGTTGTACCCGTCAACAAATACAGTATCGCCACTTGTAATGGACGTGCATCCATATTGGGAACTGCAGTCCTTACCATTTACCTTTATGGGCAGTCGTGTATTCACTGCCCCTGTGTTGGACATGGTATAATATTCCCATAGGTCACGGCCGCGATCCGACGACCGTCCCATGAGAGGGAGGATTAGGTTCTCGGGTGAACCTTGGCGAGTGAGAATTCCGATTTGTTGAAAGTTTCCGTCATCGCCGCGAGTGCGCATATTAATAGGGATGCCTTGTGTATGGTCTTTAGGTGCTCTAAATGGATCGGAAAAAATGTTATCCTGTTTTTCATTTGTGACCCGTAGATTTACTTCAGGCATGATGGAGGATTTTTGTTCTGGAATACGCATTACATAATACGTAATACCAATTGCGATTATTAACATGAATAAGGTCATGTTCTCAATACATATTACACCAGGAGGACAGTGACTTGCCATTACAATACAGACATATATTTACCCAAGTGCCTTTTTGATAAACTTGAGCGCATCAATGAATTGAGAACCACCTTTCTCCATTAACGACAATCCGGGCTTGGCGTCATTTGGTACGTCTTTAAGAATGACTTCACTTAATCGCGCAAATTGACTTCCTACGGTCGACGTTTTTAACCGTTTGCAGTTATAGCAGAGATCCCGAACCCAACGAGGGAAGTGTAAGAAATGGTATCCGATGAGTCCGAACACGATTCTGTCTAAATACATAAGCATTCTCCACATTGCGGTCTCAGCGGGTTTCAGATCAATGCCGAATAGTGCCATAATACCAATCAGAAGACCAAATGTGCATAGGTAAAGAATCTTACCGAATGTTTCAAGAGCATACCATATTAAGCATGATGGCGCAGTAAACATTATTTTCATAAAACAAAAGAGGTGGGACAATGAGAATTCTATTATGTAAAGAGTTAGCACAAACCATTCCCAAAACCCCTTCATGATTGACATGATAGATAGAGACACCGCCATTATGGCACCAGTGACCAAGAACAATGTTCCGGTAGACAGATCTACAAAGAATTTGGCGAGTCCCAGCACATTCGTCAGGATTTTTCCTATACCGATAAAAATCTTAACGATTTTATCTACAAATGCTTCTCGTTTTGGTCGTTTTTTAAGCCCTACTGTGTACAAAGTTTCATTGTAATAATGTTTCGTAGCTTTGTGTATACTGACCCCGGTCGTTTCTTCATATAAATATGCGCCGACCAGCGAAAATATGGCAATGATTAAAATTAATTGTATAAGATCAGGGTTCATATACAATAAGATACGATTTTACTCTGATGACTCTTTCATGAATTTACGTCCAAGGTCCTCGAGGTGTTTGTATTTGTTAATAAATGCTTCCGTCTTTTTCATAAGCGGCTCAAGCTTTTGTGCGCCGCCAACGACCTCATTTTGGATCTTCAGAATATTCGTAAGGTCCTCTTGAATGTCTTTTCTCTTACTTATCATGTCCTTCAATTGGTCCTTGGACATATTTGCAAATTCATCCCCCATGTCATCGTCGTCGTCAACGGGGTCTTCTGGTTCATCATCGTCTTCAGAGTTTTTCTTGGACTTTTTGTCCTTATTTTCTAAACCTTCCTTGTGATGTTTCTTGTACATAATAAAGGAGTGTGCTGCAATAATGGCGATAGTAAGCACAATGGTTACATTACGCGTAAAAAACGAAACAATGAGCCCGGTCAATAAAAATGCAAACATCGCGGGCATATGTTTATAGTAAATGAGGTATGCTGCATTGAGTAGCGCAAACAATACAACAACATTTATAATGGTAGTTTCTTTGATCAATCTCATCTTTATAGTATAACCGTCGAATAAAAATGAGACATTAAACAGAATTTTCAACGGTAATTGCAAGTAGGTTTACTACATCTTTTACAATTGAATCACACACTTCTGAGGATTTTACGTCAGGTTCTCCGATATAGTCTACCTCTTCTTGTATTATATCGTCAGATAAGTCACTTGCGCTATCCATTTCATTTTTTGTGGAAATAAACAATGGGTCGTCGCGATACGCAGGAGGAATGCATTCATTTTCGTATATATCAAGTACTTCTTTCACTACTTCTTCGCGCTGAATATCGTCACTTTGAAATTCAATACTGGTAATACTTGAACTTCGACGCCCACGAAATTTGTTGAGAAAGTCTTCCAGGCCATTCAACGCGTCTCCACGATCATGCTGTTGTAAATCGCCGGTAATAACGATTCTGCTATTTTCTCCGATGCGCGTGAGAAGCATTTTCATTTGAGCAACGGTGGAGTTTTGCATTTCGTCGGCGATAATCCATGCATTTTTAAAGGTTCTCCCGCGCATGTAACCAAGAGGAGCAATCTCTATTTTTTTCTCCTCAATAAGCTCGGTCACCTCTTTTGCGCTGATAAATGTGTATAATATATCATAAATAGGTCGTACCCACGGTGCCATTTTTTCTTCAAGGGTACCCGGAAGGTAACCCATATCCTCATCTACTGCTACCGACGGTCGTGTAAAAATAATTTTTTCTACAGTGCCTCTCATAAAATAACGAATACCATATTCTGTTGCAAACAATGTCTTTCCTGTACCCGCGGGTCCAGTGGCAACAACAATCTTGCTTTTCTTTTGTCCTAATACTCTGGTATATCGCTCCTGACTGATATTTTGTGGGCGGGTAAACATGTTCTCCAGACGCTCTTTTTCACGTACGGATAGGTACTGATAATTATCGCCTGTATTACTAACCGGATCGGATGTTTCGTACATATCGTCCATAAAGCGGGCGTCAACGTACTTTTTGCTGCGTTTGTTACGCCGGGACCCATCAGTCTTGGAATTTTTATTGTGCATGGGAGAGGGCGCTAATATATATTGCTCCTACAGAAAATAAAAATCTGAAAACAATTCACAAATTATTATTTATTACTGTTAATGCTCGTGTCACACAGGAATAATCTTAAAAAAATATAAAAACATGATGTGTAAGTAAGTATATAATGAATCGTGTTGAGCAAATGGAACTCGTCCAACGTGCCGGTCTTGAGCTATTCAAGAAGAAAAATGCGGATTATGGGGACGCATTTGCCAAATATGGTGTTATTGGAGTTCTTATGCGGATCGAAGATAAGATTCAGCGATCTATGTCGATTACAAATAATGGAATTGCACTCGTTGATGATGAGGGTATCCGTGATACACTTATTGATTTACATAATTATGCAGCAATGGGAATCATGCTTCTTGATGAAGGTGACAGCATAAAATCCCCAACAAATATTATTAACAGCGTTTCTGATCCCAAATTGTCGACGGAAATTGTCGCCGAATTATCATAATATACGAATATTTGTCAAATTTTGTTAGCATAATTGCTGTTAAAACAATTACAATTATTCAATATATGCTAATAGATATTCATTTATGAAAAAACATAAAATCTACTCCCTCTTTATTGTAATTTAGGAATGACGGATTCTACGATGACCAAAGAGCCCTTGCTTACTCCTGACGATAGCCGCTATGTAATGTTTCCCATCAAAGATAATGACATCTGGAAGATGTATAAAAAATCCGTGGATAGTTTTTGGGTTCCACAGGAATGCGATTTGTCTCGCGATTTGGGTGACTGGGAAAAACTAAGTAAGGACGAAAAACATTTTATCAGTATGGTGTTAGCATTTTTTGCTTCATCCGACGGCATTGTATTGGAAAATCTGGCCATTCGCTTTATGGGTGACGTGCAACTGGCCGAGGCCCGAGCTTTTTATGGTTTTCAAATTGCCATCGAAAATATCCACAGTGAAATGTACAGCCTATTGATCGATACATACATTAAAGACAAACAGGATCGTGACAAACTATTCAATGCTCTTGATCATTTTCCGTGCATTCAGAAAAAGGCCGACTGGGCCCGAAAGTGGATCAACGATAACCGCAGTTCCTTTGCGGCCCGCCTCGTGGCATTTGCTGTGGTAGAGGGCATATTTTTCTCGTCGAGTTTTGCCTCCATCTACTGGATCAAGAAACGCGGCCTCATGCCCGGTCTCACCTTTTCAAATGAATTGATCTCTCGTGACGAAGCCCTCCATACGGAGTTCGCCATTCTGTTGTATACCAAGCTTCAAAAGAAGCTGTCGAAGAAGCGCATTCACGATATTGTATCCGAGGCGGTAGAAATTGAAAAAGAGTTCATTTTGGAGGCTATCCCCTGTCGTATGATTGGCATGAACTCCAAGCTTATGAGTCAATATATCGAGTTTGTTGCTGACCGTCTGTGTGTGCAACTTGGATACGACAAAATTTACAACAGCGCCAACCCGTTTGATTTTATGGAGTTGATCAGCGTAGAAACCAAGGTGAACTTTTTCGAGCGCACCAACTCTGAATACTCGCTTGCCAATAAGAAGGTAGATGCGAATGTGTTCGATTTCAATGCTTCGTTCTAAGTATATGGAATGTATGTTTTTGAAACATACATTCTACTGCAAGAAAACTACGACAGTAAACGTAATGTAGAAAACGGCAATCACGGAAATAAATGCGTAATGCAAGTAAGGTATGCGTTGCCATGTGCCTTCTGGTACATATTCTGGAATAAGGTCGCCATGATGGTTCATGAAGCTTGCAAATTCCTGTGCAGCAGACATACCAATAATAATGGAAATGACGAGTATTGCACTGCCCAATGCGGTCATTAATAACCGCAATTTGTTATCGGAAAATGTGTTACTAAAACCAATAAGTGCAATTGCGACTGTGGTACTTACAAACATGTTTCTTTGTGATGAAATAAGTGCTCTATATACGGCATTAGGATCAATTGCGGTATCTTCTTTCATATACCATACATTGCGAAAGTATTTGGATATTAAAGCTTTATGTATAATATAATGTTTGTATCTTCTCATTTGAGCATTCTATGTCTTGTAGCTTATTTTAGTGCAGTTATGTGCAGCAATAAAGATATTATTATGAAGCCAAACGTTGCGAGTAAGGGCAATGATATAGCCATGATTCTCGCCCCTGGTTGTGGAATAGGTCCCGATGCTTACATCCCCCTAATGGAGTCCCTTCAAAAGTTGATTCCTGGTTTATGGGTGGGTATCCCGGCTTTACCCGCGAACGTGTCCACGATTGGAATGAAGAAGGGGGTTGAACGTGTAGCGGATTCGCTTCTGGCGGCCGGTCTTGCCGCCGGTCATGAAACTTTCTACAGCGGTCACTCTCTTGGGGGCGTTGTGATTTCTTCCCTGGTTTCCAAGCCAGAGAAACTCCCCGATGGGTTCAATGACCCGAAGGGGATGGTTCTTATGGGATCATTCTTGACACGATCATTTAAGTCTGATGCGGTGGCAGAAATAGGTCCCGGACAATATGCATATCCTACTTGCCCTGTACTCACGATTGGGGGCGAGCTTGACGGGCTCTGCCGTATCTCTCGTATTGCCGAGTCTTCGTACACGATGATTAACATGGCAGAGGACCCCGATCGGAATGCCCATTACTTCCCAGTAACGGCCATCAAGGGAATGTCTCACATGCAGTTCGCCTCTGGGGAGATCCCTTTGCTCGTTAAGGATCGAGACTTTGTTCCTGAAATCACATACGACGAGGCACATGCACTCGTGGCTGCTGATATGTCCTATTTCATGCAGGCCCTTCTGGGCAATGCATCCTACAGTCAACTTGATGCACGTATGCAGACATCGCAAGAGCTCTTTAGTCCCCTGATTGAGGCTCTACATATGGAGGGATACCATCAGTTCAAACCTCCATGCTACTGTGAGGCCGTGGATGAGTACGGTGGTCTTGAGTACGGAACTTGTCCCGAGCAACCGGGATGTACCGCGGGCACCCCATGGACGGCGCGGGCAACCGCCATCATGGGCGGCGACGTGAATGGCCTTGAGTTTGCCGCGATGGATTCCCAGCATATGGTTACAGAAGAAGATCCGTCATGTCACTTACCCAAGGTACATGCGGGCACTGACCGTGCTACGGGCGTTAAGACACCGAACTCTCCATCGGGCAACCCAGGTAATGGCAAGGATGCAGCACTCTGTGAAGACGCGTCACGGTGTACGCTTGAAATGACCTCCATCACACAGGTGTGGTACGAGACAGGGTCGGAGATGGATATTTGGCGGTTATCAATCGGTTCTGACACCATTGACTCTGGGTTTGTCCCTGTATCTGCCAAAGAATTAAAGTCCAAGATGAAATCGCGACAGGCGATTTGGCAGGCAGCCAATGTAACCGGTGCCGCAGACTTGGACCTGGATGTATCGGACGGTCTGGACGCGGCCCGCTGCGCAGAAATCAATCAGGCTGCGATTGATTATGCGCTCAACCTCATCCCCGACGCCACCCGCAAACGCTATGAGAGCGTGGGACAGCAGTTAGTGGTATCTCATGCGGATAAGAAAGTGTGTGCCGCAGGACCGTGTTGGATCTGGTCTGGACTCGACTACAATGATCATGGTGATCAGGGAGTGGAACTCTTTTCAGCTTCATTTCCCTACAAAAACTCGAATCCTTTTCCTTGTGGGGAGAAGGGGGCTGATGGAAAGCATCTTCCTTGTCCCGCAGGGATGCACTACTGCAAGCTACTCAGTCCCGCCCGAGCTGTGGAGTGGATGTACGTTGACTCGCTTCGCTTGCATGCTTCTCTTAAGGCGCAGATGCCTAAGGTTGGAGCATCTTGGCACCCGTTTAAGCCCGACACTGACCCATGTTGTGAGGAATGTAACGCCTCTGCGGGTCTCGCAAAATTCTGGTCTATAGATGACATCTTCAATCAGTGCGGCGAGGCTTGTATGTCGCCTGATGATTACGACCTGTACCATAAATTTGAAAAGAACTTGTTACCAGCGGAAGGCACAAATACGCCATGTGCCGACCACGGCTACCCGAAGTATAAGAAGACAATGACTCATGGAGCAGGACCTATTAAAATGACCTTTGATATGTACACACGTTGATATTAAATGCTGTATGTATAATATAATGTTTGTGAATTACTTTAAACAAGACATAATAAAAGTTCCGGCGTATGTGAATAAGCATAATTATAAACAACCATTGACACGACCAATAAGTTCTGACCCAGTGAATGACTATATTGAGCAATATGGCTCCCTTGATGAAAACCAAATACCGTTTATCACATTTTTACCCGAAGATGACGATGGTACGGATTACCGTATTCTTGACGCAATTAAGAATAACGTATTAAATACCATATCGATCCATGCATATGTTGGAGCAGTTACACTGGTTGGAACATATATTGTATATAAATTCATGAAAAGGGCAAAATAAACATTTTTCTCAGTATTTGAGAAAAATGTTGCTGATTTACAATACACTGTCATTGTAGTTTCTTGCAGTCGCGCGTTCACGACGATAACGGGTATAATCACCCGATGATGCGGTAGTGGCGTTCTGATATTTTACCTCATTGTAATTAGTTCCTGCGCCGTTCCATGATAAACGCACAACACGACGCGTGGCCGATTGTTGACCAAGTCTATACCCGAGTCTATTTTGCTTTCCTGAGAATCCTTGTGCACCTCCTCCTAAATTGGACATTATACATTACCGCGACATTTTTTGATGATTTGCGGTTACTTTAACAACTCAAAACATACTGATTGTATATATGGATTATATGGAACATGATGATTGTGATGATGTTAGTTTATTAGAAGAAGAGGGAGATAGAGTGAGTGATGAAGAGGGACCCGATGGAATGAATGATATAACCCTTCAATGTTTGTTGAACGCAAAGAATTACAGAAAGGTTATGGAGGTAAAGGAACCCGATAATTACGGCGATACATTTCTTAAAGACATGAAGAAGACAAAAGGCAAGATAATGTCCCAGGTAGAAGACATTATTGATGGGAAAACGGTAAATAGCGATATGTATGTTTTGTTTCGGTCATTTGTTAAATGCCTGCATAGATCATGGGAACTTGAAAAAATACAGCAAGAGACTGACGACGAACGAGAACGTTACGAAGAAGAACAGGTACAAAAACATGCAGACACCTCTGGTTGGTCATTCTGGAGTTCTGACCGCGTGGTTAAACGAGGATAAATTCTACAGGTATATCAGATGCCAACTGCAAATACCAAATCAACGCGTCCGCAAAAACGAACGCCTAAAAATAAAACCCGTTGTGCTCCCAGATATAGAGGAGGGCCAACATGCTTTACTGTATCCGCGCTTCGAGAAATAGTGACCCAGTTTAACCGACACAATAGCTCTCCCATTAAGGCGGATACCAAAAAGGGAATGTTGAGCGCATTAAAGAGGCGTATGCCAAAATGCTCGGAAAATGAAATGTGCTGGCTAAATACGCTTCCTATTGATGTCGCTGTGCGGCTGCGATTTCTCCACTTTGCGCCCTCTGCGCCAAAGAAGTGGCGGACAAACATGGACACGTGGCTGACGAATGTTAATATAGACTCGGTAATGTATCAATACATGGAGGCTTACCCTGATTTCATCTATTTTTCTCCCGCACCCATTGATTTTGCGCAACGTACATGGTCAGGCGCATGCATAACTCCTGAAATATGCAATTTTAGTCCCAAGGGCATGGGCGATTATAAGCGAGCGGGATGGGTATTTAACCTGGACACACATGATGGCCCGGGAACACACTGGGTGTCATTGTTTGCCGATTTTAAGAAGAAATATATTATGTATTTTGACAGCGTGGGCAGCCCTTGTCCCAGGGAAATTCGAGACTTTATGGATCGTATCAAGCGCGAAGGTGGAGGAATGACTGAATACGAGACGATACGTGAGCATCAATTGGAAGACGGTCAATGCGGTATGTATGCATTACACTTCCTTGATACTCATGTAACACAAAAGATTAATGGACGTAAATCAACGCCAGAAGAGATTTCAAATTATTTTAATGATATACAAATTAGTGATAAGACAATGTCTCAATTGCGTACCAAACTATTTAACATGTAATTCATGAAAATATGTATAGGTAGTGTATACTTATACATACCATGGCTGATTTGTCTCAATGTAAAGCTCATAATTATAAAGTGGATCAAGCATGTGAAGATATGAAAGACATTGGTGATGAGAACATATTAAAAAAAAATAGTCAGCGCGCATACTTAAAACTCCATCCTGATAAAAATGATAAGTCTGAAGAGTGTCAGCAAATAGCAAACGAGAAATTTATCGAATACACCAAATGTTATGATGCGCGAGTGGAAGCTCTAAAAAATACTCCTTTACAAGGTACGTCGACTGAAACTTCTCCCGAAACACCAATGGGATTGGGTGCTCCGGTTAAACCCAGTGAAGGAGAAACCGGCGAGGAACCGCCTGCGCAATCCAGCTTCGATAGTTCCAGTAAGCCTTTCGACGGTTCGACTGACAATGCGATGCCCGGCGACAGTGACGAACCCAAGCAAGATGCGGCGTCTGAGCCTATTGATAATAGCGCTCTCGTTGTTCAAACAATTTCCGACGACGCGGCACAGGGGACGACTAACGAATCTGAGGAGGTGTCTTCCGAAGAAGCAAGTGGCGATGCCAATCCCGAAACTGCGGACCAAGAGTTTAATATTATTGACATAATGCCAGAAAAGATAGCCGACTTTAAAACCGCAATTGAAGAGACCGAAGGTGTTGAAGAATCGGAGGAACTACTTGCGCATAAGGAAAAGCTGGGTGTGTTGAAGATTGATTTTGACGCATCGGTATTGGTATACGAAGAAGCTATCTATAAACTTGAGGACGTAGACGAAGAAATGGAAGAAAAAATACGCAAGATCGAAACCGGTATTACCGATATTTATAATGCGCTTACCGAGTTCAACAACCGATATAAGCGAATTTTGCAGAAAGAGGCATTTGAGAAAGAATCGTTCGTTATCTATACCCGTGTATTCCCGGCACCTTTTGTCAACTCCAAGGGAAACAAGGTGGGACGCATCGAACATAGTTACGAAGGTCAGGTGCCATATGGACCGACCGATTACGTGGATCACTTTCTTGTGAATCTATACCGCAATATCGAAAATGAGACCGGGGCGCAAAATGGGACGGACGCATTTGAATATACCGAGGCGGATCCTCTCACGATATATCCCGTAAAGGGAGCAGGGAAATCAAACACCCTCAAAAAACGACGCAAAAAGAATTCAAAGAATCGCCGAAAGTCCAAAACTGAGCGAAAGAAAAAGTAATATTATTAGGATTTCATAATAATATGTACCAACTCAAATAAATTAAATACAGCGTGGTATAAAATTCAATGGCAGCATTTGTAGATGAAGGAAACCAAAAACGATTATGGGATATTATATCCAGCCAACCTGATGTGTCTCGTGCGTTCTCCGGCATGGAAGAGCAAACCCAATGGTTTAGAGATTTTATTCGGAAAATACATTCGGAAGTAGGACCGGTAAATGAAACAAAACTGAGAAGGATTAACCGGAGAACACTTCAGAAAATGGCAGAAGACATAAAACAACGGCTTGTTCCAAAAACGACCCAGCAACCTCAGAATATGGATACAATGTACGAAACGCGTCAACAAGAATATGCTACAATGTTTGATAGACCAGTACCGACCACGCCAAATTTTACTGAACCCGCTGATAATGAGCGACCTGTAACCCAGAACGAGATGAATGCTTTGATGGAAAGTAGGAACGAAATTACTATAAGTAATCCGATTGCAAGCGAGATTCAATCGTTTCGCAATGATACAACAACCACGCTATCCGATATTGTGAAAATGATTTCCGATTTAAAGATTCAGGTAAATGGTTTGAAATCGCATCTTGAAACGATCAGCGCCGAATTAGCCTCAATGAAAAACAAACATGATAATGATACACAAGCGTTACCGATGTTTAATCAACTTAGTGACGATAGTGATGACAACGGACATGATGCTGACGTAAGTGATGAAGGTCATACCAATACAGACGAGGAAAACAATAAACGCGCAACAAAAGAGGATAGTTTGGAGGAGGTGGTTAATATTTCAGACTGATTTTATAAGTACAATATATATGCTATTTAAATATCTATTTGGCGACTTCGCGTCGGAACACATACTCATTTTTCTTAGCTATTTTGCCATTATCATATTTATATTCCCTCTTGAAGGCATATTGTTTCCAAAGATAACTGCCCGGTTGTATAAAGCATTACAAGAGACGAAAAAGTTTGCTGATCCGTATGATATTTTGAGCAATCTTAAAAAACTTAATGCAGCCGGTCTCGTCGTAGCGACAATACTCATTATGGCACTTGGAAAGTTGGCGGACATGGGAAAATTTGCGATTGAGTCATATTTGAATCCTTTGTACTTTAAGTACTTGCGAACTGCCATGTTTGCGGGTACTGTAAATAGAAGTGCAACTGATTACAAGGATATTAAAAGTGCGGAGTATCTGGCGCGAGGGATGGAACTCACACGAAATGTGCGAGACTTGTTTCATTACTTACTTGGTCATTATGTTCCATATGTTGTCATGACTATAGTGTATGGCGCGTATCTGTCGTACACTGTCCCGGGAATATGGAAAATCATGGCAGGCGGTAGCGTATTATTGCTGGTTTACAGTATTCACACTGCATTTGAAGCAATGCATCTTGCAAAAGATCGTGAAGATTTTTTCATGAACACGGTTGCTGAAGAACTGCAAAGTAAGCTCAGTAATATGATGAACATAGTGGTAAACAACCAAGGCGATGAAGCAATTGCAAGCAATGATGCAATGGAGGATACCAACTGTGAAAAACTCAAAAAAATCATGGATCACGAAACGGTTGCCATGGGCATTATGGACACTTTCATGACGGTCATGTATGGCGCAGGCGCATTTACCCTTTATGGACATGTAGCCAATGGTACACTTAATGTTGAGACAACAATTGCGTCGCTTCTTGTGTTAGGAAATTTCACATCTTCATTGAACACGGTTGGTTATGGTCTTATGTACAATGTAGCTTATCGCGCCGGTATTATTAACTCTGGAAAGGACTTTATCAATGATGCATTCAAATATAGCAAACTGAAAACGAAGACAACCAATATTCCTTCCGGTGACATATATTTCAATAACGTTACTTTCTCATACGGAAAGGACGGTGATGCTGTTCTTAACAATTATTCCCTTCAAATTTCGGAAAATGAAAAGATTGCGATCATGGGAAAATCTGGATCGGGGAAAACAACCCTTATGAAGCTGTTGGTCGGTCTTCACAGTCCAAAATCGGGCAGCATTAAAATCGGCAATACCGATGTATCAAGCGTAGACAAGAATTCACTCCGCGAACACGTTAACTACAATAATCAGCGTACGGCCATGTTCAATGGTTCAGTAATTGATAACATGAAATATGGCAATTCCCGCTCTGAGAAGGAAATTCGCGGTATACTTAAAAAGTATGATCTTGAAGGGATTTTCGTGAACGGCGTGGATGCGGATGTCGGTGTATCTGGCGGAGAGTTATCACTGGGAATGCAAAAAGTTACTATGATAATACGTGGTATCTGCAGAAAATCCAAAGTGCTCGTATTAGACGAACCGTTGGCTGGTCTTGATCGCAACACACGTAAGAAGATAATGAAATTAATTGTGGATGAAACGGGAGGCAGGACATTAATTGTTATTACTCATGATCAGGACATTCTCCCTTACATGGATCGTATTATTAACTTGGACGATCGATAAGTAAAATAACATAAACATAGAAAATATATATTTGTAACTACATGGAGTACTTACAAAATTGCCTTTACATAAATCTTAATCATCGCACGGACCGTTGTGAGCATGTGGAAGAACAACTCTCCAATATGGGCATTCCGGGCACACGTTTCAGTGCGATTAAGATGGACGACGGTGCAGTCGGTTGCACATTTAGTCATATTAAATGCCTTGAGATTGCCAAGGAAAAGGGATGGGAGCACGTGTTTATTTGTGAGGATGACATCCATTTCCTCGACCCCGAAACATTCAAAACATCGTTTCGGCAGTTCATTGATTCGGGTATAGAATGGGACGTCATTCTCGTTGCTGGCAACAATTCCATACCATACCAAGTAGTTTCGCCATTTTGCATAAAAGTCTATAATTGCCAGACTACAACCGGGTACGTGGTAAAACGAGAGTATTACGACACCCTTATTTCAAACTATCGGGAAGGAGTAACAAACTTGTTACGAAATCCTCAAAACAGGAGAGAATTTGCTCTTGATATTTACTGGAAACGTCTACAGAAGACGGGGAAATGGTTTTTAATCACACCAATAACGGTATCACAACTTGCTGGGTATAGTGACATAGAATGTCGTCATACTGATTACGGAGCCCTCATGACATCAGTCAGCAAAGAGTGGTTATTTCAACCACGCAGGCAACCATATGAGACTAATTCGTTAAGCGATAAAACAGCGTAGCCATGACCTGACCGTTATTTTTTTCATGCTCGATGGTTTTTAAAGTCGCGGCATGGCGTTTCTGTGCCATTCTTTCTTCATATGCAGTCTTATGTGCCGCTTCCCTTGCAATAGCAGCGGATTGGTCAAGTGGTTCTGACTCTTGTTGTTTACGTGATCTTGCAAGATGTTCCGCATTTTTATACTGCGTAACATGATTAATATCCGTCTCGCGCACATTGAAAACCGTTTCGTCTTTATGGACCCTTCGGAGATCATCAAACCGGAGTTTCCCGAATGGGTCTGAACCGATGTATGAACCATCTTCATCGTCATCATATAGACCGGATCCTCTACCACGATTAATCTCTTGTACATCTCTCCGAACAACTACTTGCTGTGATCTCATAGTATCAAGTGCCTTACCCATGGTAGAAACCGTAATATTTTCCGGGATGTCCATTTCGGGTTCGTCTTTTTGAAACCATTCGTTTTTGCTCTTATCAATGTTGGTGGGCGCAACTTTTTCGTAAACTTCATTGAACGCTTTTGAGAATTTTTTCGTGTCTATCTTTCCAAGTCTCGTTTTGATCTTGATGGTTTCTTCATCATCTTCAT
>Ga0315315_10000685_pt1 | contig 29356 bp, 16 predicted proteins | sample M140m3416metaG_FD_203699 | JGI IMG/M metagenome (GOLD analysis project Ga0315315, IMG submission 203699) | Ammonia-oxidizing marine archaeal communities from Monterey Bay, California, United States - M1 40m 3416 | ecosystem: Environmental > Aquatic > Marine > Intertidal zone | place: USA... | reverse complement strand
CCCCCCCTCGCGTCGTCTTTCCACCGCCAGTCCTCGAACATGCCCGCACACCGCGCCTCGCAATGGCGTCCGTCGCCCCGCGCGCGCGCGCGTCGACCGCCTCGCGCGCGCGCGCGCGCGTCGCGTCGTCCGCGTCGGCGTCGTCGACCGCGCGTCGGCGCGCGTCGCGCTCGAAACACGGCGACGCGCGCGGCGTCGACGTCAACCGACGCGCGGTCGCGCTCGCGCTCGCGGTCGCGCTCGCGACGCGCGCGGCGCCGCGCGCGCGCGCGACGGCGACGACGACGACGGATGAATTCAACGCGCTCGAGCGACGGGCGAAGCGGGCGTACTACGCGCGCGATTTGAAGCGGGCGCGCGAGGACTTGACAGCCATCATCGCGATGGAGCCCGAGACGCCCGAGTGGCGCGAGCGCCGCGCGCAGGTGCTCGTCGACATGAAATTGTTCGAAGAAGCCATCGCGGATTACGACGAGGCGGAGCGAATGTATCGAGCGATGTACGACGACGCGACGACGACGTACAAGTCGCTCGGGATGCTGAGTAATCGCGCGTTGGCGTACGAAGGGTTGAGTCGCTGGGACGCGGCGATCGCGGATTACTCGGAGGCGTTGAAGTACTCGTCGATGATGGGAGCGACGCCGCCGTACGTGCTGAATTCGCGTGGGAATTGTTATAACTCGATCGGGGAGTACGAGAAGGCGCTGGATGATTACTCGCGCGCGGCGGGCATTTTTCAGCAGTCTCGAAATCTTAGCGGAGCGATCTACGCGCAGAGCAACGCGGCGTTGATGCTCGCCGAACTCGGCCGAATCGACGAGGCGATAGAGGACATGGAAAAGGTTAAAAGACGAGCCGCCGGGAGCGTTGACATGCGCGCCGCGCTCGCGGCTCTCTATTGGTCGCGAGGGGAGGAGCAGCGCGCGGAGGATAATTGGAATTGGAGCTGCACGGCGATCAACAGTGGCCAAATGGTCGAAGGTGGTCCAGTGCTCGACGGCTGCGAGCTTTATCGCGATTACGATTGGCTCGGTCGCATTCGACGTTGGCCCCCGTCGATGGTGCAAAAGTTTAAAAGATTCATTGAGTTGAGTTGAAAATAATGATTTAGTGATACAATAGTCGTTAGATCTAGTTGAAATACCACAGCGTCGTTCCCTCGATGAGCCCGAGCGTGTCTACGTTTGATTCCAAGTCGCCGCTATCGCCAGAACCTTTGCGGCGCTTTGCCACGCACACGACGACGGGAAGCCCTCTCGGCGCCTTTGAGAAGTGCACGATAGGCACTGGCGCTTGGTCGGGTGCTTGCGAATTCGTGTACTGACGTCCCGTTTTTCTGGGATCAATGTCAATCATCGCTTCTACGCGTGCTCTCGCGGCGGGCGAAATTTCATTCATGAAATTTTTCGCGTCACGCCCTGCGCCCCACACGATGAATTTCTCCCACGACTTCATGGGAAGAATGCGTTCCTCGAACGCTTGCGCGCGAACCTGCAACAGCCGACGGCGACTACACCGTGCTGATGCGCTCTGTGGACTCCAGCGATACAACAGCACCGGGTTATGCGGGTAGTCCCCGGCGCGTAAAAGCGATGGCAAGCCCTTTTTCAAGTTCTGCTCGTAATTTAACGCCAAGTGCCGTTGGAAGAAAATTAAATCTTCCGCCTCGCCCGAACCAGGCGGTGCCTCAACAAAACCGCCTACGGTTTCTGCGACCGTTCGCGCCATGCACCACGTCGGCAAGAGTACCGTGCACTCTCGGAATTGTTCGAGGTGAAGCTCGTTTTGCGTCATCATGTTCGCCCAGGCTTCGTAATGCTCCGTTGAACCGCTTGGATACCGTTTCCAGCACCCTCCAACGATGGCCGTCCGATTTTCCGCGGCGAGTGGCACTTGTAGCTCGAGTCGCTGTGGCATCATGACGTCGTCAGAGTCCAGGAAGACTAAAATGTCTCCGTGACTCTGCTCGATGCAACGATTTCGACAGAACCCGATACCAAAGTTGGGCGCGTCTTCCGCGACAAACTTCGAGCTCTCTGGCCACCTGCTTCCGTTCACCACAACGGCGATGCCCACTCGGGTAAACGCCTCGCGCCAGATTTTGATGATGTCTGGCGACCCATCCGTACTGCTGTCGTCGAAGATGCTCACCTCGATTGGACCTCGGTACGTTTGAGCGCATATAGAGCTCAAAGTCTCATCTAACCAACGAGATGCGTTATACACGGGAACAATGATACTGACGCTCGGCAAAGTAGTATCCACCGGAGGTCGAACGGGTTGCTCCTTGGGCGACGTCGACACTAGGAAATCGAGCACGCGCTTGAGCTTCGGCTTGGCGGATACGACTTCTTTGAGGATGGGAATCCCAACCTGCTCATACGATTCTTGCTTCACTCGAGCCATGCCATTCGCCAAAAGGCGTACTGACGAAGTCAAGTTACTCGTTCCACTATGAATCATCCACGGGTGTAACAACGCCACGGTCCCAGCCTTCCCGACAAGTTGCTCGATGACGCCATCGATGTCGTCTCGTCGAATCGCATTTTCAGCTTCGTGCGCATCTAGCTCGTACGAAAGCGGGAGACGTCCTTCGGTCGACAATTCGCTCACTAGATCAATAGCCCATGAGTTCAAATCTTGGTGAATGATGCCGCCCTTTGAGCGCAAATGCGACGCGATCCACTTGTGTGAACCCTTGATGAACGCCGTACCGCCGCCGCCCGGGACGCAGTCGGTTAAAAATACCAAAATAATCACGCCTTGGTACGGATGTCCGTCCGGTGTGCGCTGCGCATCCGTGCTGAATCCCGCGCCAATGTCTAAGTGCCAGCCTCGGTTGAGCATACGCCTTCGATTGACCGGATGCCACGACCTGGCCGCCTCGAGCTCCTCCGCCTTTGGCTCTGGAGATCCCTCCCTGACTTGTCTGTCTACGATATTTGCCGACCTTTCGTCTAAAAGCATCATCGCCCGCCCTCGCACTTGTTTTTTCGTGCACGAAGGGCGTACTCTCTGCATCAACTGCGTGATGTACTGCCACTTCTCCCCGTGCTCCGTAACAGCCGCCAGAAGCGCGGCGTCGTGCTCGGGCGCCCATGCGCTTTCATAATGCTCCTCACACTGCTTCGCCGTCCACGTCAACTCACTCGTGCTCATCATCTTCGCGATGGCATCCCAATTGTGACCGCCCTCCTTCAACTTTCTCACGTTCCCGCTGTCGCACTCTGTCCATCTCGCAGGCGCCGGCGCGCACGCCCCGCTCTCGTCGCTCACTTTCCTTCGCTTCTCGCTCTGTTCCGCCCTCGCCGCCCTCGCTTTGGCTTCCTCCGCCACGAGCATCGCTTGTTCACTATCCTTTTCCGGAAACGTCACCGGGCAGTACCAATGCCGCACGTCGCACGCGCGTCGCCGTTCGTCCACCGCGTTCAGTTCTATGTCCCACGCCGCGCGCCCGAGCACTTCGTCCAGCGCTTTCGCGAGCTCGGGCGAGTTCCTCAGCGCGTCCCACGGCGCGCCGTCGCTCGGGGCGACGACTTCGATCACCCTTCGCGCGTTCCCGCGCGGCCACGTCGAGGGGTCGTCCAAAGCGAGCGGCGTCGACGCATTTCTTTCGCGACCGCTCTCGGCGGTGACGCACGGGTCGGCGAGTTCGCGACGCAACTGCGCGCGTATACCGTCGACGACGGACGCAGAGACGGCGTCGGGGATGAGAACGATGCCGTCGGCGATGAATCGCTCGCGGAGCGACATGGCCGCGACGGGCGCGGCGCGCGCTGCGGGACGAAGTCGAAATTGAAATTGCCAAACCTTTGCTGCAACAAAAAGTGCACACGACCGGGACGGCGACCGGGACGGCGACCGGGACGGCGACGAGAACGAAGAATCGACCGAGGCGCGCGATCGGACGTGTCGTGACGTCGTGAAGTCGTGATTGAACGACGATGAAAGAATGTGATGGTACAACGCGAAGTGGAGCTCACACTTCGGATCGGTCGTCGGCGTTCGCGGCGGCGGCTAGGAGGGCGTCGGATCGCTTGGCCAAACGCGTGGCCAGCGGCGCGTCCATGAAGAGCTGTGTGATGTGACACACGATGCATGGGATTGCTATCAGACCGCCTGAGCCAAAGACATCTTCGGGGAGGTAAGATATGATGGTCATGGCCACGGGGAGGGTCTTTTGGCTGGACATCATCACGCACGCCACGCGTTCGGGGCCGGAGAGGCCGAGCGCGTGCGTGGCGGCGTAATTGATGGCTAGGAATACGACGTGAACCAGGACGGCGGCGAAAAGCACGGCGAATATCGTGCCTACGTTTGTGTCGATGAGCTCTTTGGCGCTCTTGGAGATGGACATCCAAACGACGATGATGAGACACGAATTATTTGTCAACGTGAGCTCCGCTTTGCGCGCGTTCGCAAACGCCGCCACTGCTGGAATCATCTCTCGCGCAACCTTCCCGAGCACGATCGGAAGCAGAATCGTGAACAACAACTTAACCAAAAGTTTCACCGCCTGCGTCGACATGTCGTTCGCCGCCCCGTTCACCGCGCTCGCCATCTCTCTCGGCCCGCTCGCCACGACGGCGTTGAAGTAAAACGGCACGGTAAACACCCCGATCAGATTCGTGCTCACCGTCAGCATCAGCGCCAGCGCGACGTTCCCTTTCGCGTTTCGCACGAGCGTCACACCACTCGTCAGCGTCGTCGGCACGCAGCAAAACAGCGCTAATCCGTATCGAAATTCTATCGGTTTGTACGGCACGCGTACTAGGATAAACCCGAGCAGCGGCGTCAAGCCTAATATGGCCACCCATCCGTACCCGAGCGCGCCTCGTCCAGCCTTGAGCGCTTGCGTGATTTCCTCCGTCTTCAGCGTGGCGCCGGATATGACGAAGATGATCACCACGCACACCGTTTGGATGACGCTCCAGCCGCTCACTGACACCTTGGCGAGCGCCTTGCCGGCGGCCGGGACGGAGAGCCCGAATAAAAGCGCGAGGCAGAAGCCGCAGACGAGAAAATTGTCGAGCAAGAAGGCGCGCGCGCGCGCGTGCATCGGTTTGGGCTCAGGCTTCACGACATCAGCGAGCATCGCGCGCGAGGCGCGGTGTGAGACGCGGACGAATGGCGAGCTAGTGAAGAAAAAGTGAAACGACGCGCTTTGGCGGCGATGTGTCTACGCGTTGGTGGTTTCACTACAACCAAACTAAAGCTTTGGTGTCGGTCGGGGTCGCGCTCACAGTCGATCATCGCCTCGGTGAGGCTTGACGTTGCTCATGTCTCGCGGCTCGTTTCGGTAGCTCGCCGTCGAGAGGCCGGTGATGGGCTCTTTGCGAGCTTGAAATCGCGAGAGTTTTTGCGTGACGCTCAAACCGTGCAATCTGTCTTCCTTGCCGAATGGCGCGCGGTGGATATCGAATCGATCGTCGTACTCGTCGTAATCCAAATCCGTGTAGTAGTACCCGTCGTCCTCCGTCATGCAAGAAATGATGGTTAGGATGCCCATGGAGAGCGCGGCGACGAGGACGACGGTGGTGAGGATGACATAGAGCACCCCGTTCACGTCACTCATGTGATGGTGCGGAGCCCAGTCGATGTAATCATTCATCCCGGCGACGTATGTCGGATCAGTGTACGTCAGGTTGCTGAGTTTCAACGGCGCGACAGCCTCGATGAGCAAACCGCACGTCGCGTTGAGCTCGCCGCCTTGCACCGCGATGCGCGCGTAACCATTTTCACCCCACTGCGTGCCCCAAGAGTTCTTTATCACGACGTACTCCATATCCAGCGTTTTATCGTAGCCGAAACCGACGGCGACGACGGCGTGATTGATCAAGTTTGGATGGTTGGCCCAATCCGGTTGACACTGATCGTACGTGAGGATGCCGCCAGAGTAGAATCTAAAGTGCTCGCCCATCGCGTTGACGGCGACGGACACCGGTTGCATGTAAATTGCCGATTTCAAGTCGTCCCACGTGTTTTCGAGGACGATATAGTCGTCGATCGACGCTGCGTGTTTGCGAGCCGTGTTCGATCTGCAAGGCCCTACTTCGCTCGTCTTGATCGTGTACGGATGCACTGGATAATCTTCCGCGGCGCTGATGCCCCCTTTCATCACCGCGTACTGATACCCCGTCACCATGTTACCCCCCGTGCAATCTTGATCGATCGGATCGCACTCTAACAACATTTGAGGCGACAGCGTCACCGCCTCTCTCGTCCAAATATAGTGCACGCCCTCCACCGCGGCGGCCGTAGTAAAAGCCCAGCACCCACCGCACGCACCCTGCTCCCAAACCTTACTCAAGCCACCGAACTTGCGCCAATCCCAACTCGTTGGAAGATTATTGGCGTCGTATAACTCGCCATCCTTCCCGCGCTCGTTGGCCCAAATATCCGCGTTTCTCCGCAGAAACTCGTCGTGCATCTCGCGCCAGCTATCTTTCTTCGTCCTGCTACGGTCCCGTTCGCCATCGGGTGTCGGTACTAACCGTCCCGTGCGCGCTACAAACTCCTCTCGCGTCCTATCGCTCCACAGCGTCGGCCCGAACGTCGCTCGCGAGTCCTCCTCCTCCGCCGCCGCCGCCGCCGCCGCCTCCGCCGCCGCCGAGCGCTTCGACCGTCGACCCTTCGACCGATGCCCCAGCGCCGCCGAGTCGTCCTCCGCGTCGCGCAGCGCCCGCACCACGCGCATATTCTCATAAAAAATAGCCTCCCGCCGTCGACTCTCCTCGCAAGGATACGCGTCGGCGTCGTCGCCGCAGTACTCGCGCGCGCGTCCGCCCTCGCGCGCGAACGCCTCGAACGCCTCCCGCATCGTCCGCGCGTCTTCCTCCCTCGCCAGCGTCGTCAACAGCGCGGTCTCCATCGCCGTCGCCGTCGTCGCCGGTCTCCCGTCGCCGTCGCGCGCGTCGTCGCGCGTCGTCGGCGCGTGGGTGTTGCGCGTTCGATCGTCGTCGTCGTCGTCGCCGCGCGCGACGCCCGCGCGCGTCAGCGCGAGCGCCAGCGCGCACGCGACGAGCGCGACGCGCGTCGTCGACGCGCGCGCGCGCGCCATCGCGCGTCGCCGTGTGCGCGCGCGCCGGTCGGTCCGCGACGACGGCCGTCGGATGTTCACGCGTATAACGCGCGCGAAAACGCTATGAAATCGAGTACGTATAAAGCGCACGAAAACACCATGAAACCGTTTTGACGACCGAGGGGGACGAGGCGCGCGCGACGGCGACGCGCGGCGCGCGACACCGCGACGCGACGCGCGCGCGACGGCGCGACGACGGCGCGACGACGCGAGGATGGTTTTTTGGGACAGTCCCGAGAGCGCGGACGAGGACGCGCGACGACCGCGCGCGCGGTGCGACGGCGAGGACATCAACCGACGCGCGACGGCGACGACGCGCGCGCGCGCGTGGTTGCGAGACGCGCTCGAGCGAGGGACGACGGCGACGGCGCGCGCGACGGCGACGAAGGAGACGTTAGTTCTGGACGACGCCGCGCGCGAAGCGCGCGAGGGAGCGACGAGCGAGGAGGAATCGAGGCACCTGCGTCGACACGTGGACGCGCTGACGAGGGAGTGCGCGGACGCCGTCGCCAGGGCGAACGCGAGCGAGATCGCGAGGGAACGATTTGAACAACTGCGGCGCGAAAATGCGGCGTTGAAAAACGCGGACGCGCTGTGCAAGAAGGCGGAGACGCGAGCGAAGGCGGCGGAGGCGAGGGCGAACGCGGCGCGGGACGCGATGGTGAGCGCGAAGCTTCGTCACGAGGCGGCGCTCAAGAAGGCGTACGAGGAAAAGGATGGCGTCGTGGAGCGCATGCGGATAGACATCGAGATGTTGCGATCGGAACTCGCGTGCGTGGAGGCCAAGGTGTCGACGCTGGAGGATCAAAACGCGGAGATGGAGGAGGATTTGAACGAATACCGCGAAGAAACGGCGCACTTGGACGAAATCATCGCGCAGGCGGAGAGCGAGATGGTGAGAATGCTCGAGGAGAAACGCGCGATCGAGCGTGAACTCGCGGCAAAGAGTGCGATGAACATCAAGTCGCTCATCATGAGTCCTTTCTCGCCGTCATCCAGTTCGCCGCTCGGCACGCCGCGTCTCGCCGCCGCCATGCGTTGGTTCGACACCGCCGTCGTCTCGCCAATGCGTTCGCCGTTCGCGGACATCACGAACGCCGATGACGCCGACAACGACACCATGGGTACGAAAACACCGACCGCGCGTAAATCTCGCCTCGGACCGGGGATGAGTCCTTTACCCAAGACGCCCGGCGCCGTCGTCGAGGATTCGGCGGAGGACGTCGAGCAATACGAGAGCGACGACGAAAGCGTCGGCGTCGAGACTGTTCGAGAACGAACGTGCGAAGTCAAACGTTGGCGATTGGTTCTTTCCAAAGTTCCCGAATCGAGACTTTACGGCAGACGTTGGAGCGACGTCGGCGTGCGCTTGCGCGTCGTCGGCGCGGTGTCGCTGTGCAACCTCGCGTCGGCGGCGTCGACGTAGTTTCGCCCGGCGCGCGATCTCGAAAGCTTGTCATCATCATGTATGTTTATACCGTCATGGCATCGCGCCCCGCGAGCACCTCGCGCGAGCGCCGCGCGTGAACGTCGTGTCGAAGCGAAGCGAGAGCGCGGCGCGGCGCGTGATTCGAAAATGATTCTCCTCTCATTACCTTCGCTAGAGTTATGTCTACGACGCCTACAAACGACGACCACGGCGACCACCCTTTCTACGAGTAGAATCCGTCGGCGTCGGCGTGACGTCTTCGATTCGGCCAATCTTCAACCCGGAGCGCGACAACGCGCGAAGCGCGCTTTGCCCGCCCGGACCCGGCGACTTCGTCTTATTACCCCCGGTCGCGCGCATCTTAATGTGCAACGCCGTGATACCGAGCTCTTTGCATCGCGCGGCGACGTCTTGCGCCGCGAGCATCGCCGCATACGGCGAGGATTCATCGCGATCAGCCTTCACCTTCATCCCGCCGGTGCATCGGCTCAGGGTTTCCTTGCCCGACAAATCCGTCACGTGCTGCGTCGTCGAACGCGCGCGTCGGTCAGTCTCTCGCAATCGTCGTTCGGCGCGTCGCACGGCGCGCGCGAAAACGAAAACGAATGTCATCGCGCACGGCGTCGACGTCCTTCATCGCCGCGTCGCGCGCGCGTCGTCATCGCCATCGTGCGCGCGACGATCGCACTAGGGCTTTCATCGCGCCATCGCCGTCGCCATCGTCATCGCGCGTCCCTCGCGCGCGTCGCGTCGCATCGCTCGTTCGAGCACGCACCACGAAAGTATCGTTAAACGACGCGTAGATGTGCGCGACGCCGAAGACGAGCTCGCCCTCGCGCGCGTTGGGACCGACGTACGTAGCCTGCGCGCGGCGTCGATCGCGGTCGGGTCAGTCGGGCGTTCGCGTCGTCGTCGTCGCGCGCGCGCGGCGCGCGCGCGCGCTCGGTCGCGCGCGCTCGACGCGGTGGGCGCGCGCGTCGCGGCGTCGCGGCGTCGGTCGAGTCGCGCACCATGTCGCGGTGCGGCGCGTCGTCGAAAGACGGCGCGCGCGCGCCGCGCGCCCGCGGTCGCGCGGCGGGCGCGCGGATGGACGGTGTCGTCGAATGTTGGCGTTTTCGGGCGTACTCTACGTGCGTTACTGAATACGCATACGGAGCGGTCGGTCGCCGCGGGGCCCGGCCGTTACACCGACGCGCGCGGCGTCGCGATGACGGCGCGGCGCGAGCGCGCGCGCGCGCGGCGACGGCGCCGCGTCGCCCTCATCGCGTGCGCGTGCGCGCTCGCGGTGATCTGCGCGCGCGCGGTGACGCCGCGACGCGCGCGCGAGCGGCGCGCGGACGCGCGAACGCCGCGAGAACTCACGCTCGCGTCGCACGGTGCGTTTCTGGCGCTGGACGTCGAGTCGAAGGCGGCGCGCGTGATACATCGCGGCCGGGGGGTGTATTACGGCACGTTCGAGGACGGATCGTCGTCGTCGGACGCGGTGTGGGTGGCGTCGAGGCCGGATAACGCGAAGACGCGGACGCGGACGGCGACGCGCGGGGACGCGTTGCTCAGAATAGACGCGAAGCGGGGGGAGATTTTAGAGGAAAGGGCGATCGATGCGGCGTTCACGCACGACGTCGTGCGACGAGGTGACTCGGTGTTCGTCGCCGACACTGGGAACGGGCGGATTTTGGAGTTGGAGTATCCGTCGATGAGGACGCTTCGGGCGGTGGAGTTGTCGGTGAAGGCGCACGTGAATACGCTCGCGCCGGCGGACGCGAGCGAGTACGGCGAGCACGCGGTGTGGGCGGTGCTTCATAATTTAGGTCCGAGCGAGGTGGCGTTGATCGACTTGGAAACTGGGCGCGAGTTGCGACCGAGGTTGACCAGAGTGGGCACGAAGTCGCACGGGTTGGTCATATACGAAGATCGATTCATCATGCTGAACAGTGGAGAGGGGCAATTGATTTCCGTGGACCCGTCGGGTGTCGAAGATTACGAGATTTTATGGACTGATGATTCGCGGACGTTCATGAAAGGGTTGTGCGTGATCGATGACGTGGCGTTTTTCGGCGTTTCGGCGTTCGGAAGAAGAGAAGACCGAGGCGATCCAAACAAGTCGAGCGACGTGGTGGCTTTCGATCTCGTTCGTAAGCGCGAGCTCTGGCGACAGACCGTGATGACGCACGGATTGCTCAACGTCATCGCCGCGCCGCAAATAGAGTCGAGCACTTGGTCGCACGCACATTGGAATGCAAACTCGCCGTCGTTGTACGCCGAATGGATTCCTCTGGCGGCGAAGCAAACGAACGATTGTGAAGCGACCGATCGGAATTCCTTGCTGTTGACGTACGACGACGTCGATGTACATCTGCTTCGTGATTACATTCAAGGCCTCCCTCGCGACGTGTTCAAAGAGTCTGGCAAAAACGGAAACGCTTTGTTGGGTGGGAGAGACGGCAACATGCAAAAGTTCAAGCCAAACGTCGATGGCATGCTCTTGTTTTTCTCAGATCGAGGTGGCGAACACGTTTTTGAGTTTCCATTTTGGAAACGTCTCGAGCCGTACGTGCAACCTGTGCTGATTGATTTGTTCACCGATCAACTCGGCGTCTCGGATCCGTTACGACACGTGATACGGCTACAGCTGGCGGTGATGAATCCTGGTTCTGAAATTTTGCCACACGTGGATACGGGCGACTGGGCGAGAAGACACCATCGATTTCACGTTCCAATCATAGTCCCGCAAAACGCTGGAGCGGTGGAATTCGTCATGATGCCAGAATCCGGTCAGGAAATCGCCGTTCCGCTCATCGAAGGTCGTCCATTTGAGATAAACAACGCGGTGACGCATCGAGTACGGAACAGCGCCTCGTCTTGGCGCATCCACTTACTCGTCGACTTTAGCGAGCAACCGACGGCGAAGAGGCACGTGCTCAAGCCTGGGGACGTTTGTGACTACGCCAAAATGGGCAGCGGTCGGTGTGTGGCTGTCACTTAGCGTGTGAGTAGGTCATCTTAGTCAACTTTGTATTGGTTTGATTACACATTCTTTCTTTCACATTTGCTTTCTCACATGATTTTGATCGCTCGCTCAAATCCAGCCGGCTTCCCCTGACGGCTAGCCGGCCTTCGCGGACCTCTAACTTCGCGCTCGATCCCCAGCGTCGATTCGCAAAAGCCCTCTTTGGCGATGCGAACCAATTTACTCGATATAACCAACTCGTCGTCGTCCAAGATTTCATACCGCGGCGGGTGGCCGATGTAGAACTTCCATTTTGCGAAGTCCTCATCCGTCGCTTCGAGCCTCGTCTTGATCCGAGCCTTCACTTCCCCGAGCGTCTCACCTTCACACGTGCGAAGTAACATCGGTTCATCGTAGGCATAGAACTGGTTAGGATTGGACAAGTCTTTGGAAATGTTGTACACACGCAAGAGTCTGTCTTCCTCTGACTCGTCATCGGGAACTTCCTCCGCACGAAGCGTCCAATATTGGTCGTTGATATCTGCGATATCCTTTTCCTCCTCGAAAACTTTGTAGATTTGCGAGTAGAAAAGTTCAAGCAGACGTAATTTGCGACCGCCGACTCGAGTACCGAGCCTAGATCTGACCTCTTCGAGGACATCCTTCACCGCTGCGCTCTTCGACAGACGCAGTTGGAATTCTTCAACGAGCTTTGTGTTCAGTCCATGGAAGAAAACTTTTAGCGTCTTCAATTCCTGGAGTTCGGGCAGCGGCATGTCTAAGACTTCGTAATAGAGCACGTCGCTTTGCTGGTTTTCCAGCATTTTTATCAAAGTATCCGCGCCTCTAAATTGGAAGCTTGCACTCTTTGGACCGTTCGTGTACACGTGATGCGCGGTGAAGCGCAATCGAAGAGGATCGTCCAAACCGATCGCCGAAGCCAAAACATCAGCGACTTGATCGTAACTCATCATTTTCGTCAACTCCAGAGTCACTTTGTCCACCTTAGGGACCTCCAGCTCTCTGAAGTGAACGATTTGATGATTGTGTCTGAAGTCCGCATATTGAACCACGTTGGGGAACTTTAGTGAATCTTCCATGTCTTCAGTGATTTCTGGTTGAATAAGCAAGATATCACCGTTACCGAGCTGCAACGTCTTGCTACCGTCATCGGGGTCGCTCAACGGATATGCTTTCACTTGTTTGTCCGATAATTGATCAATTTGAATCTTACTTTCGCGAACGAACGCAATTTCCTCAAACATGAGCGTTGACGCGGTACTGGCAAACCCTGCCATGGATTTGATCTTCGGCATGTAGGTACTGAGCGTCTCCTCGGGACTCGCGTAAAGCGTGCCACAGTAACTCAACCGCGCCTCATGCGGATTGTAAAGCTTGACGTGCAACCAAATGTCTCTTTCTGGGTCACTGTTCGCGAACGCATCATCGTCAAGCTCTTCCAGGTAGAGTCTGAATTCGCCTGATGAAGCATGCTGTGAGTTAGGCACCGTGTATTTCAGCCGTGTTTTTTCAACCGTCCAGGTCGGTGGGGTATTTGCGTGGTCTGGAAGCGCGGTGGCTGGCCGAGATGTTTTGTTGCGTCGTGGCGAGTAAGTCCAGTACCGCTGCCTCTCAGCTGGTATTCCGAGCTTCTCGGAAACGAGCTCCCTAAACTTTGTAAATGTCGACTTTTTATGCAGTCGGAACCTTTGCGCGCTCTCAAAATTCCCCAGATCAAAAAACTTCTCCGAAGCGATCTGCCGCTCTAAATCTTGCCTGGTCAAAACCTTGATGATGGTGTACAGATGCGCCTCCTTCTTTTCCTGCGCCTCTTTCTCCTTTGCCTTCTGCTCCTCCGCGAAGCGGGCCTGGAGGTATTCCGTGAGATGAGACTTATTGGCGACGCACATGATTTGATCCATGTCATCCTCTCGAATGTACACGAGCATGTAGGCGCTACTCACTTTTTGGAACCGCAAGTTCGGCGCCACGCGGACGTTTGTCGAGTCATCGTCTGCATCCATATCGCTATCGACCGCGGCTGCGCCGCCGCTTCCGTACTGTTCCACCACCGATTTTTCTGCGGTTTCTTTCGTCACGTGTTCGTCATCAAACTTGAACCACTGCGCATCTTCCGCCTGCAAATTGGGCTTGACAAACGCGTAATAATGTCCACCATTTATCCCCCCGCTGTGTACTAAGACGCTATGAAGCTTATACTTGTTGCGAACACTCTTGTCGGACTCGGGAACGAGGTACTTACGATCACCCACGTCGAGATCGAGCTCTTCGGGGAACTCATATCTATCATGGATCTTCACCATGGTGTCTCGTTGGTAATCGTACTCAAAACGCTTCAGCTGAATCTGCAACACGGGAGGAAAGTCGTGGAACAGCGTGCCTTTGCGAGCGTCTTGCAATCCGTGTCCCTCGGCGCGATACTTGTTCTCGCCATCAAGTTTTTCAATCTCAGTGTAACGATCAAAGGACGCATAAATATCTTTGCATCCCTTGACGTCTAACTGAAGATCGAGAAACTCCTCCTTGCGTTCGCTCTTGTAATCAACGTTGATGCACTCGATGAAGTTCGTCGTGTGCCCTTCGAAGAGCTTCTGAATCGTGCCCTCGACGCACGTTTGTTTCATGGCCTCTTCAAGCTTATCCTGAAGTACACGGTTGAGTTCCTGTACGTCGTGTTGCATGAAGGAATCGTAAGAGTCCCATCCAAACGATCGCGTCAAATCCTCCGTGCTCACGTCGCCTTCTTTGGCGTACTGAAGACAGTAGAACACCGATTGTAACGCTAATGGCATCGATGTGTGCGCCTCTTCCGTTTCGTTCGTAGGCATGTGATAGACCGCGCGACGAAAGGAGGGAATGTGATAGAGCGTCTGCAAGAGCGAGTTCATGTAACACGTCGCCCCTTGATTCTTCAGACCGATCAGCCCTGTCTCTTTGCGCGAGTCGTATTCGCTATAAAACGCACTCTGCATCGGTCGGTCGACTTCGTGCTCCTCAATCGGCGTCACATGCACTCGGAAATTCACACAGCCTTCGGCGTCAACGTAGCCCTTTTCAAAAACGTCTTCGCGCGTGATGAACGACGCGAACCCCCAATCCGCTTCGCGTCTGTCGAACGTGTGCGACGTTTCCTTCGATTCTACCACCGACGCATCCGTCGGATGAAGCAGCTGCAATTCGAACTTCGCGTGCCTTCTCCACTCTCTACTCATGTCGTCCTCGATTCGGCGCGGCTTTGTCGCCCCCGTGTCCAAGAACAAGCTCACCTGCGCCGGCGTCTCCGATTTCGAGTTCAAATTACTCCCGAACGGATACATCGCCAACCGAAAGAGTGTATCTCCGCACTCAAACGTTTGACTCACCACCTTCGCGTCTCGTTTCTTCCATCGCGAGAACTCGGCGCGCCACGAGAACGTCGTCGGCTCCGCCGTCGAGAACGCCAACTCGCTATCTTCCGAACCGCTCGACATCGATCGATCGTCGTCTTCCGCGTCCGACGCGTCGCCGTCGTCGGCATCTAACGACCGCATCTCCACTGCTCGCGCGGGCGTCGTTCGTCCGGACGCGTCGTCGTCAGTCGTCGAGGCGGGTGCGGATTCCAGATCGATTGCCGTCGCGATTCTCCGTCGGTTTCGTCGCGCGCGAAGCGCGCGCGCCCGATCGAGCGCCCGCGAGCGATGCGCACCGTCTTGCGAGGCGATATCATCGCCTGACATCAGCGCCGGTGAGGCGCGTCACCGTGTGGGGAGGTGGAGAGAGTGCGAGCGGAGATTAGACAGTTGCACTCGGGACGACGGTTGAACCGACGGCGAGCGGCGAGCGGCGGATGTTTCATCATTCATTCATGCCTTTGCGACGACGCGTTTCGACGAGCGGTGAGCTAGATGCTAAAGTTGAGGAATCGTTCGGTGCGCGCGGAGGGCGTCATCGCGCGCGCGCGGTGGCGCCGACGCGAGATTTGACGTGCTGCTGCTGCTGCGCTCGAGCCGTCGGGCGGGTGTCCTCGGGAACGAACGGGTCGCCGATGGCGCCGTGCACGGATCTTCGGAACGCGGGAAACACGACTGGGTCGCGAATTTTGCTCGCGATGAATTTTTCGAGCTCTGACTTTTCGGGTGAGGACTTTTCGGCGTCGCGAGCGGCTTTGGCGTACGAATCAGCCTTGCGTTTTTCTCGCTTCTGCTGCGAAAGCAGCGGCCCGAGATTTCTACCGCCGCCGCCGCCGCCGCCGCCGGTCGAGGAAGTTCCCGACGATTTTCCCGTTCCCGTCCGTTCGCTCAAGTTGGCCGACGCCTTCCCGGCGTACGTCGCCGAGCTCGTCGCCGATTTCTCGGGCGATTTCTCCGCCGACGATATCGGACGCGGCACTTTCTGTGACTCCTGCGTCGCACCCTCGGTTTTCTTCCCCTGCTCCTTCCCGAAGCTCTGCGTCTCGTTCTCACTCGCTCGCTTCGCCCCGTTCCCAGCCTTTCGCTCTCGTTTTCGCTCCTGCTTCGACAATCTACGATGCGCCGAGAAGAAGGCCGTCTTGGGCGAGTGACGAGAGAGCACCTGCCCAAAATTCGTCCCATCGTCCACGCTCAGCCGCTTCCGCTCGCCTCGATCGCCGTCATCGTACACCAAACACACGTGGATCTTCTCCTTCAGCGCGTTGTCCCCCGTCTTGGCCAGTTCTTTCGAGAACGCCGCGTTCGATTTATGCGCCGCCGCCGCGCGCGCCACGTCTCGCAGAAATTGGTTCAACCGCTGTCCGTTGTGCACTCCCACGCGTCCGACGCGCGCGAGCCCACCGGAACCGGCGCGCGATTTATCCCCACCGCCCTCGCCGCCGTAGAACGATCGCTCGTCCACGCGCAGGTCGAACGGCGTCTTGTACTTTTCCATGTCTCGGCGCGCGGCGTTAGTTGGCGCGCGCGCGGTCCGCAGACCGCGGCGCGATGTCGCGCGCGCCGTCGATCGCCGCGCGGCGGTGCGCGAGCGTCGCGTCGACCGTCCCGACGCGCGCGCGACGGACGAATCGCGCGCGCGGCGCGGCGGCGTCGAGGAATGCGGACGCCGAGACGAACGCCGAGACGGACGACCGTCGCGACTCTCGACGCGCGTTTCTCGCGCGGGCGTGCGCGGGGACGGCGTGCGCGCGCGCGTCGTCGTCTCAAGCGTCGGAAGCGCGCGCGCCGAGCGGATACGACGCGCCGACGGTGGCGCCGAGCGGGTCGACGACGCGCGCGAACGCGTTCGAGTCGTCGCGCGCCGGCGGCGAATCCATCTCGCCGTACGCGTATCGCCTCCGATGGCCGAGCGGATGGTGCGCGCTGCGCGACCTCGCGAGCGCGCGAACCGTGGGCGTCGACGCGTCGTTTAAGGATCCGCTGGACGAGGCGAGCACGCTCGCGGTGTTCGTGACGCGCGGCGTTCGCGAACGCGACGTCGCGTCGCGATACGGAACGCTCGATGAAGACGCGAGACGACGCGCGGACGCCGCGCCGAATCAAAAAACCATAGGCAAGAGGATCGTGCGCGTGTCCGTGCCGCGCGGCGACGGCGCCGGTCGCGTCGTCGTCGAGGCGCACGAGATCGAAACCGAAGTCGGCGGCGGCACCGCCGGCAGGTTCGGCGCCGCCGTCGAGCTCATGCGCGTCTGGGTCGCGGACGGCTCCGAGTGGTGCGTTCGCGCCACGGCGAGTAAATCCGCGTGGCCGCGCGTTCGCGGCGAGCTTCGTCGCGCCGTCGATAGCTTTGAGTTCGCGTGACCGTCGCGCGGCGTTAGACGTTCGTAGTCGAGAGTCGCGCGACTTTTTGGGGTGGGTCGAATGACTTGGGCACGCGATTCAACGACGGGTGGGGTCGTTTGCGTTTCTTAGTTTTTATAGTAAAAGTGGTGACTTGGGCACCGGTAGATCCAAATCCACGCGCGCGCGGAGACGCCGCGGAGACGCCGCGGAGACGCCGCGGGGACGCTCGAATTCCGCAATCATCACACCCCGACGCGCGATGCCGACGTCGGCGACGCCCTACCCCGACCCTCCCGCGTTCTTCACGCTTTACGGCGCGCCCGACGTCGTCCCTCCGGCGCCGCCGACGCCTCCCACGAACGCGGCGTACGCATCTTTCGGCGCCAATCATCACACCGCGCCCTGGCACGACCCCGACCACGGGTACGCCGCGTCCGGTGGGTTCGTCTACCCGATCTGCGTCGACGAGCGCGGGAAAACGGACGCGCGAGAGGAGATGTGCGCGCTGACGCGACACGCGACGGCGAGGTTCGTGGAGGCGATGGAGAGGTGCGTGGACGCGCCGACGCGCGCGGAGGAGGCGACGGGGGCGCTGCACGCGCTGTTCAACAACGCGCATAAATTGATCAACGAAACGATACGACCGAGTCAAGCGATGACGGATTTCGAGTATCAGATAGAACGGATGATTGAGGAGAAACGAACGAGCGTGGAGGCGCTGGAACGGGCGCTGGAACGGGCGAAAGCGGTCAAGGCGAACGCGGCCGAGGCGAGCGAGGATTTGGGAGTCGAGGCGCTGAAGAGAGCGCTGGAGGGGTAGATGCATAGATAGATAGAATTACAACGCAATGCGCGAGTGATGATGATACATCGTGTCGGTGACGATCACGTCCACGGGTAGAAATTGGCGAAGAGCGCGGCGCCGACGAGGGCGTAGGAGACGTGGTACGTCGCGATGAAGCGTCTCCACGCTTTGCTGTGGCGACCGAGGTGGGCCAGACCCCAATACATCGCCGGCGAGGTGCTCAAAAATCGCGTGGCGACTTGCACGTGCATGTACGTCGCCGCTATGACGGTCATCACCCCGAGTTTGACGAAGTACGCGCCGACGAAGAAGCGCTGCTCCTCCTTGACGAAGACGCGCGCGTCTCGCGACCAAGCAAAGCGCTTCGTGAGGTAAAACCCGAGCGCGATGGCGGGCGCGCCGAGCAAGACGTTCCCGAGGTTTCGCGCGCGATAGGACGACATGAAGCCTAGATTCCAGTAATGCCTCTGAATGAAAGAATACATCCCGCTCGGAACGTATCCGTACAGGTTGCGCCACGACTTTGGGCGACAATACGGTCGCTCCGCGCCGTCGAATACGGCGCCGTTGCAATATCGCATGTCCCCGAAATGAGCGAACGCGTAGTGCGGCGCGACGGTCAGCGCGATCGCGATCATCGCTCGCTTCAAGTGTCGCGCCGCGCGACGATGGCGCGTCTCGTCGTTCGCGTCGCGCAGTAAACGAAACATCTCTCGCCCGGCGTGTCCGAGCAACAAGACGACGCACAGCACCCCGTTCGAGCGGAACATCGTCGCGACGCCGAACAACACGCCGCTGTGCAGCACCTTATTTTCTTGCAACAGCGACCCCGCGGCGAACTGCGCGTACGCGAATCCCGCCTCGGCGTACGCGCTTCCGTAAAACACATTCGCCGGATTCATCGCGTACAGCGTCGCCGCGGCTTCCGCCAGCGCCTCATCCCTCAGCAACTGCGTCGACAGCGCGTACATCGCCTCCACGCTCCGCGCGAACGCGTACGCGTTAATCGCCACCGCCGCCGCGCCCGCCGCGCACTCCTCCCGCGCGTCGTCCCGCGTCGTCCTCGCCCCCGCCAGCCTCGCCGCGCGTCCCACCGCGGCCGTCGTCGCCCGCGTCGCCATCGCGAGCCCCGGATAAAACGCGTGCTGATGCTCGAACTCGTACCCTCGCACCGCGATCCCGACGTGATGTTCGCCGTCCCACGACGTCGCCGCGCGCACGCCCTCGCACGCGACGTCCGCGAGTCCCCCTCGCCGCGTCGCGTCGCGTCGCGTCGTCGACGCGCGCGCGAGCCCTCGCGAGGCGTCGTACGCCGGCATCGCGAGCCGCGTCGCGAGCACGACGCACAGCGCGACCGCGCGCATCCGCGCGCCGCGTCGAAACATCATCGCCCGCGTCGTCGTCGTCGTCGCGCCGCCGTCGCGCCGTCGCGCGTCGTCGCGCAGGAACGTCCCGAACGCCGCGCGCGTCGCGCGCCCGTCGCGCGCGCCGTCGCCGTCGCGCGGCATCGCGGCGCCGCCGCGCGTCACTCTGCGGCGACGCATCGACCGACGATGTCTCGACGCGCCGACGCGCGCGCCGACGCCGCGCTCGGCGCGTACGCGTACGTCGACCTCGCGGGCGCGACGCAGGGGCCGTTCGCCGCGCGCGCGCTCGCGCGGTGGCACGAGGACGGGTTTCTCGAGCGCGCGCTCGCGCTGCGGCGCGACGGCGACGGACGCGAGACGACGGTCGGCGACGTCGTCGACGCGCTGCGCGCGCGCGATCGCGCGCGCGACGAAGAGGACGACGACGCCGACGACGCGCGAGCGCGCGAGGGCGACGGCGCGCTCGGCGGGGTCGCCGATGACGATCGCGACGACGCCGGCGCGCGCGGGGACGACGCGAGGGCGAGCGCGTTGGACGATCGACTGTCGCGGTTGCTCGCGATCGGCGGCGGCGAGCTCCCGCGCGCGCGCGCGGTGACGCCGGACGTCGCGGACGAGGGCGGGAGCGAGGACGCGGCGGCGCGGGATGCGATGGGATCGGAGACGGCGGGCGACGACGCGCGCGCGAGGGCGTACAGACGGCCGAGAGGGTGGCGGGACATCCTGCGCGCGACGCGGGAGCGGGTGCGGCGAGGACGGGCGGCGATGGGGGAACCGCTGGGCGAGGAGGACGAGACGGGGACGTGGAGCGCGGCGGTGAACGCGCGGTTGCGGGATCCGCGGCCGGACGGGCGCGCGCGGGGGACGGAACCGGACGAGGAGGGCGCGCTGCCGGAGGAACCCGCGCCGATCGATCTTCGCGAGCCGTTTTGGGTGATTGAAGATCGCGCGCGAATGGACGGTGAGCTCGACGCCGAGCGTTTGAACGCCGCGGTGGCGGAGCAGTTGCGAAATACGTCAAAGCCGCCGGCGAGCGGCGACGCGAGGAGCGACGATTCAGACGTGAGTTGGAGCGGGAAGCCGGGAGGCTTGGAACGACAGGCTGCGCGCGCGGCGGAGCGCGCGGCGCTCGAAGCGGCGCAGCGCAACGCGCGCGAGGCTGCGGCGAGGACGGAGCGGGCGGAAGACGCCGCGGCGGTCGAAGAAGACGAAGCCGCGCGCGCGCGAGCGGCGACGGAGGAAGCGCGACGAAGACGACACGAAATGGAGCAATACTTTGCCGCAAACCCTTACGCCGGCGAGTGGTGGTTGACGGAACAAGAAAACGACGGAAAGTTTACGCTCGGACCGTTTGCGTACCACGAGCTGCTGGAAAGGCTTCCTCACGTCGCGGTGGCGCATCGCAGGGACGACGACGCGTGGCGCGTGGTGGGTCCGTACGCGGCGCGCGAACGCGTCGAGGGTTACGGACGCAACATGGACGGCGCGGTGCTTTCGTTCGACCGTGATGAGGCTGATGCGGACGCGGCGGCGTCGCGCGATATGGAGACGGAAGCGTGGTTCGACGTCGTCACGTCTGTCATTGACGTAGAGGGCGAAGTACAAAATGCGCTCTCGCGAAACGTCGGCGACGAAAAGGATGTAAACGCGTGGTTCGATAGAGAAATGTCGAAAGTGAAACTTCCACCGGGAATCGCACCGATGAAATCGGTGAAGTCGACGCAACGAAAGCGTCGTCGCGGCTTTGAAACGCGCGTCGTCGCCAACGAAACTCAAAACCTTGCGTCGGCTCGCGTACTCGGCGATCTGTACCAAGCGGTGACGAGGAATCGAAAACGACTTTTCGCGGCGATCATCGAGCCCGTGTTGGACGAGTGGGAACGCGAATAGCTCATCTAGTATACTGTAGATTTCAACTCAATGCTCTAAATGTCTGCTATAAGTTACTCGGGGTCGGATGGCGTCGTCGCCTTCGCCTTCACCGTGAAACGCGGCGTTTCGCGTCCAGGTGGACGGGGACGAGGTAACAGCGCTTTTCGACTCCATTTGATGCTTCCACGCGCGTCCTTCTTGACGCACTTCACCTCGACTTGATCGCCCACCGAATAAACGTCGGATACATTTTCGGTGTGCTCGTGCGCAATTTCGCTCACGTGCAACAGACCATCGTCGCCGGAAGCGGTAGTGAGCACGCAACCGAAAGGTAGCACTTCTTTCACCGTGGTGGCGTACGTCTTGCCGACTTCTACGATGGAATTCTTCAAGTTTTCGATGTGCGCGATGGCGGCGTCGTACGACGCTTTGTTTTGTCCAAACACAGCCAAGTCACCATCGTCGTTAACGACGGAAACCTTTGCCCCGGTTTCTTTTTCTAAAGCCTTAATGTTCGAACCTTGAGGGCCGATAAGTTTCCCGATCAACGCCGGCGGCAGCGTCGCTCTGCCATAGCGAGGCGCGGAGTCCTTCATCACAGATTTTGGCTCGCTCACGGCGCGCTCCATTACGTCGATGACTTTCTGCCTCGCCGCTGACGCGCGATCGAGCGCTTCGATGAGAATATCCAACGGAATGCCCGCAGGCTTACAATCGAGTTGAATGCCAGTGACGCCCGAACGTGTGCCCGCAATTTTAAAATCCATATCCCCTAAAACATCTTCGAGACCCATGATGTCGTCCATGAGCGCGTACCGCTTGACCTCGCCCGTTTCCTCGTCTTCGTCCATGACGAGACCGATCGAAATTGCGCCGACGTGCTCGGTGAGCGGCACGCCTGCATCCATGAGCGCCATGGATCCCGAGCACACGGCAGCCATAGAAGACGAACCGTTGCTCTCGAGAGTCTCGGTGTTCACGCGCACCGCAAATGGGAAAGCGTCCTCATCCGGAAAGACTCCCAAAAGCGACTTCTCCGCGAGTGCGCCGTGTCCAACCTCGCGCCGTGAAAGCCCCCTCGCACCGGTTTCGTTCACAGAAAACGAAGGGAACGAGTAGTGCAACATCAGACGCTTGGACGTTGGACCCGTTAAATTGTCCAACCGCTGCGAGTCTTCGAGCGAGCCCAAGGTGACGGTGGCCAGCGCCTGCGTGTTCCCGCGCTCAAATAGTGCGCTGCCGTGCACGATGGGCATCGTTCCAGTGACACCGTCGAGATTGCGAAGTTCGTACACACCGCGTCCGTCGACGCGCACGCCCTCGTCGAGAACTCGTTCGCGAAGCACGCGACCGCACACGGCGAAGTACGCCGAACCCAACATGGCTTCGCTCACCTCACCACTCTCCATCCACTCCGGATGGCTATCCATGAGTTCGCGCACGACTTCGCTTTGTAGCTCCGCCATTTTACGCCCACGCTCGTGTTTATCCTGAATGTGCTCTTCGTAGAGCGCGACTAATCGCGCCTTGGCGACGTCGTAGCACGCGCGCTTCATCTCCGCCGTCACGGGAGCCGCCGCGAGCTCTTGCTTGGGCTTACCTATCTCGTTTGCGAGCGCGATTTGAGGAGGTATCAACTCACGCACGGCTTCGTGCGCTTTTCGCAGCGCATCGGCGACTAAAGTTTCCTCCAAGCCCCCAGATTTATTACTCTGCGCCTCGATCATCAACGCTCGCGCTTCGTTCCCGGCGTAAAACAGAGTGAAATCTGAACTCTCCACCACCTCATCCGACGGCGAAACTATGATTTCTTTATTCACCACCGCCACTCGGACCGCGCCGATGGGTCCATTCCATGGAATGCTCGACGCCGTCAACGCCGCGCTCGCTCCGTTCACCGCCAACACCGCCGGATCCTCCACGCCGTCGCTCGCCATGACGACGCACTGCAACATCACCTCCTTGGCGAAATTCTTCTCAAAAAGCGGCCGAGTCGCCCTATCGATCACCCGCATCGCCAGTATCTCCCTCTCTTTCGGCGCGCCCTCGCGTCGCGTGAACGTCGACGGAATCTTCCCCTTCGCGTACGACCGCTCGCGATAATCCACCATCAACGGCGCGAACCCTTTAATCAACGACCCGTGATCGAGCTCTCGACTCGCCGTCGCCGCGCACAGCGCCACCGTTTCCCCACTGTACGCCAGCACCGCCCCATCCGTCAGCCGCGCGAGTCGTCCGCTTTCAAACGTGACTCGTCTCGGCGTCGCCGCGTTCGCGTCGCCGTCCTCGCGGCTCGTCGTCGCGCGCGCCGTCGCGCCCGGAAACTTTCCCTCCGTCGACGACGCCGCGCTCGCCGCGAACGCGCGCGTTCGTCCGCGCGTCTCCGTCTTCGCCGCGGCCGCGCCGTGCGTTCTTCCGCGCGTCGTCGTCGTCGATCGCGTCGCGCCGTCCGCCGCCACCGCGACGAGCGTCTTCGTCGCGTCCGCGCGCGCGCGAAGCGTCGCGTCGCGGCCGAACGCGCGCGCGAGCGCTCGCAGGGCGTTCGCGCGCGGCATCGGACGGCGCGTCGAGGTGTGCGGACGCGTCGCGCGCGTCGTCGTCACTCGTCGACGCGTTCGCATCGCATCGCGACGCATCGGATGGCGCGACGCGCGCGCCTGCGCACGCGGCTCACCGATCTCGTTCCCGGACTCGAGCACCCCGTGACGCAGGGCGGCATGCACCACGTCGCGTACGCCGCGCTCGTCGCCGCGGTGTCGAACGCCGGCGCGCTCGGAACGCTCACGGCGCTGACGCAGCCGACGCCCGAGGATCTGCGACGAGAGATCGCGCGAACGCGCGCGATGATCACGCGGAGGAGCGAAAAGAGTAAGAGCGGATACGCGCCGTTCGCGGTGAACTTCACGCTGCTGCCGGCGCTGCGACCGCCGGATTACGAATCGTACGCGAGGGTGATTTGCGAGAGCGACGTCGAGGTGGTGGAGACGGCGGGAGCGAATCCGGGGAAATTCATCGAGATGTTCAAGAAAAAGGGGATAATAGTGATACATAAGTGCACGACGCTGCGACACGCGCTGGCGGCGGAGCGGTTGGGGGTGGACGCGGTGAGCGTGGACGGGTTCGAGTGCGCGGGACATCCGGGGACGAACGACGTGGGGGCGATGGTTTTGTTGGCCAAGGCGCGAGACGTGCTGACGGTACCGTTTCTAGCGTGCGGGGGGATAGGAACTGGGAGGCAACTCGCGGCGGCGCTGGCTTTGGGCGCGGATGGGGTGTGCATGGGGACCAGATTTATGGCGACGCGCGAGGCGCCGATTAAGGATGGCATCAAACGCGCGTTAATCGCCGCCGACGAGAACCAAACCACGCTCGTCATGACGACGGTGAAGAATCACGAGCGGGTGTATAAGAATAAAGTCGCCGAAGAAGTGCGCGCGATCGAGGCGGTGAAGCCCGGAGACTTTGGCGCGATTCACCATTTAGTGCGCGGGGAAAACTATCGCGTATCGTTTCAGGAAACCGGCGACGCCGAATCGAGCGTCTGGAGCGCCGGATGCGTCATGGGTCTCATCGACGACGCCCCATCGTGCGACGAACTCCTCACGCGCATCATCGACGAGGCTGTGGACGTGATGACGACGCGACTACATCGCATGATTGTCGTAGACGCCGCGCTCTGAGCCGCGTTTCGCCGTAGAAGCTCCTTCTTCTCTCCTTCTCTTGTAGTTGACTTCATTTTCCCGCGCTCGGTCCTCGTCGTTCGCGCGCGCGCGCGCGAGCATGTCGACCAAACCTTTCGACTACTCCAAATGGGACGCCATCGAGCTCAGCGACGACGAAGACAGCCATCCCGGGGCGCAATTCATCGAAGCTCAAACGCTGCGAAGGATCAAACGCGAGGCGCACGAGCACAAGGAGCGCGAGCGCGTCGCGCGCGTGGACGCGCTGAAGACGAAAAAGAAGGCGCTGAAGCGCGAGATTAAAAGCGAGGAAGAGACGCTGGTGAGGACGGTGGAAACGCTGACGCCCGAAGCGGACGGGAACGGGGACGGGGACGGGGACGCGGCGAGACGCGCCGCGGAGACGGCGCGAGCGACGATCGAAGCGAAACGGACGGAACTCGCCGACGTTGAGCGTCAAATAGAGGCGTTGGAGCATCAAAAGAAGTTCAACGCGGAGGAGATGTGTTACGTGGCGAGTGAGAAGACATTGGTCGGCGCGGCGTGCAAGCCGGAGGAAGTGGCTCGAGCGCAAACGATGTCGTACGAAGAGTACGTGAAGACATACGGGGAGGATTTGGATGAAATTGCGAGCGGTAACGCGTCGATGTCGTACGGTGAGCTCGGAGAATGGTTCGCGAACGGCAAGTTGCACCTATTTTGTGAACACTCCACGGGATACTTGCTCTTGAAATCGCTTTACTTGGAGATGGAGAAGAAGACGCGCGAGGCGAGGACGTGCGCTCGGGTCGCTTTCGCTTGCAAATCCATCGGCGAATTCGCCGAGGCTGGTAAAAAGAGCGAGCGAGACGCGGCGGAACCATTTTTTAGACGACTAGACACCAACCCGGACGTCGCTCGCGAGTACGAAAAGTCCTTCGACGAGTACTTTGAAAAGCTCCGCGAGCGCGCCGAGGTCAAGCTTCGCGAGGAAGCCGCGTCGGCGTCCGCCGCCGAGCCCACGTCGCTCGAAGAAGTCCCTTTAGAAGACCGTCTCGGTCCCGGTGGTCTCGACCCGGTCGCCGTGTACGACGCCCTCCCTCGCGAGATGCGCGAAGCCTTCGATTCCGGCTCCGTCGACGCGTTGAAAAAATTTGTCAACTCCCTCCCCATGGACGAGGCTCGCGCGCACATGCGCGCGATGGTGGACAGCGGTCTTTGGGTTCCGACCCCGGGCGAGGATCCAGGCGAGGCTCTGCGCTGAGCTCGGTCGTGTCGTCGCGATTCCCTCGACGCGCGCGCGACCGCCTGATTTTTCAACTGTAACATCTGACCCTTCGTTTCCTCTTTCCCCTCACGCGCTCCCGCACACGCCGACGATGCCCGCCGCCGACGCGGACGCGCCCGCGCGCGATGACGACGCGGGATTCGTCGTGCGCACCATCTCGAGGCGTCCGTGCGTGACCTGCGTCGCGACGCTCTTGTTCGCCGCGATAATTTCCGCCGTCGGTTTGGTGACGGGGACGCTCGAGGTGCAGACCGAAGGCTGGGAAACGCGCGGCACGCCGATCGCGAATCGCCAGGTGCCGTACAGCCTGTACAGCGAGAGCACGTTCGACGACGGCACGACGAACAACGCGTACCTGAGCGAACCGAACGCGCGACGAAAGTTGTTGTCTGGGACGCCCGACTGCGGAACGGGGGGGCAGTACGACTCGGAGAGCAACAGTAACATGGAGGACGACAACAATTTTCACTTGATATTCGAATCGAAGGGGGGTGATTTGTTCACGCCGCAAGCGTTCGCGGATATGTGCAAGGCGACGGAGTCTTTCATGGATCACGCCAACGGGGGCGGCGACGGCGACGACTTTGGAAGCCTGTGCGAGCGACAGAGCGTATGCTCGAGCGCCAGCGATCCGCCGGGGACGACGTCGTCGGATTGGTCGTCGGGTGGGACGTATAAAGGAACGTGGCAGAACTGGCAGATCGAAACTTCGGGCTCGCCTTCGACGTACAGGCGATGCTCGCGGGCCTTTTCGTACCCCACGTATCTGTACATGAAGACCGCCGGGGCCTCGAGCTGCGACGACTACTTAACAAACTCTGCGTTGCAAACGGCTCTGACGAATTTGAAGACGTACTTACTCGCCTGCGCCCCCGTGAAGGCTGCTGATTCTGAGGCGGCTTGTTCGGGAACTTCGCCTGTGCCTTGGTCGTCGGCGGCGCTCGGTGAAGCTTTCGGCTTAAATGGCGTCACCGATTTATCGCTCACCCGCTCCATCATCCCAACGAATGGCAACAGCGATATGATCGCAACATGGGGTTTGAACACGTGGGAAGGCGGTTGGACGTACTCGAGTTCGTATTTCAACGTGTACTATGACACCGCTGGTTCGGCCGTAAAAGACGCGTATGTCGACGAACAGCTGTTCAAAGACTTGGCGCTCGCCGTCAGCGCCATCTCCATCATTATCATCTTGATGTGGGTGCACATGGGTTCGGTGCTATTGACCGTGGGTGGAATCGTACAAGTGCTACTGGCGTTCCCGTCGGCCATTTTCTTCACCAAGACGCTCTGTCAACTCGACTTCTTTCCGTTTCTCAACTTCATCGGTCTTTTTGTGATCGCCGGCATCGGCGCCGACGATTGCTTCGTGATGTACGACAAGTTCCAACAGTCCAAGTGTCGGTGCGTCCCCGGGGCGAACGCTACGGAAGTCATGAAACGCGCGTATTGGGATTCCGCGTGGGCCATGTTTTTGACGTCGATGACTACGGCTGCAGCGTTCTACTCGAACGCAATCATACCCATCGCTCCCATTCGCGTCTTCGCAATTTTCATGGGCACGATGGTCATATTTGACTATTTGTATGATATCACGATATTTGCCGCTTTGCTGGCATGGCAGCACGACGTCATCGTTGGGTACGAAAACACTGGCAAGAACACGTTTGGGTCGTGGTTTCTGGATTTTTATGGCTCAATCGCACGCTTTCGAGCCAACTGCAAGAAAGGACCACCAAAAACCCGCGACGCTGACGATGTCATCGATTCCAACCGCGAACGAAGATCGGTGGCTGAAGCTATGCTCGCAGACAAAGTGTTCCCCATCATTCACACACTCCGGTGGTTCCTCGTGGTGGCTCTCATCGGTGCTTTTGCGGGCGGCATGGTCGGCACTTTGAAGCTGTCGACTCCGCGCGACTCGGAAGTCCAATTGCTCCCTGACGACCACATGTTCACGAAATTTTCGTTCCTCAGGCGTTCAGGCTTCAAGAGCTCAACGGAGTCTCAGGTGTGGACGAAAGTTCTGTGGGGGGTTACTCCGTCGGACAATGGCGATCACTTCGACCCCGCGAGCCGAGCTTCGATTGAATGGGACACGTCGTTCGATCTTTCACCCACTGCGAATCAAAACTGGTTGAAGACTTTTTGCAGTGACACAAAGTCGAACATGGCGAACGATAACGCAGCGTATTGTTGGTTCGAATACTTTGAAACTTGGCTCGGCTCGAATTCTGGCACGGCGACTGGCGCGACCTTCAACACCGAGTGTGGCGGCGCGACATCCATTCCAGTCCCGCAGGCCTACTTTTACAGGTGCGTCAAGTATTACGCCGATCAGAATCCAAGTGTACAGATGATGTCTCGCCCACTCTCGAACGCGTTCTACACTAGTAATGGCCAAACAAGGATGAAAATCATGGCGGTGCAGTTCGCCACAAACGTATTGTGGACCGCGCCTACGGAAGACCTTGAAAAAGTCTGGCAAACTTGGGAGAACTATTTCGCGGCCAAGATGGCGACAGCACCAGCTGGACTTAAGAACGGGTTTCAAACGTCTGACGCATGGGCTTGGATGGATACCGTCGCTCAGATGCGAGACGGTGCGTACATCGCGGCCGGGACGACGCTCGCAATCGCTGCGGTGACGACGATGATCTCCACGCAAAACGTCATCATCACCTTGTACTCACTGTTGTGCATCTTGACGATTCTCGTCGTCACGGTCGCCGGGGTCGTTTCCATGGGCTGGAATCTCGGGTTCCTCGAAGGGATCTGTCTCGTCATCTTAATCGGGCTTTCGGTTGATTACGTCGTTCACATCGGGCACGCGTACGCGCACGCTGCTCGCCACGAAGGCGTCAGTCGTCGGGAATGCGCTCGCTCGGCGCTCAGTGTCATGGGTTTCCCCGTCCTCGGTGCGGCGTTCACAACTCTGTGCGCTGCGCTTGCGTTACTTCAAGCCGTGATCGTCTTTTTCACAAAGTTCGGCACCATCGTCGTGCTCTCCGCCGTCTTCTCGTCCATCGTCTCCGTCGTGTTGTTCATCGGCCTGCTCGCGGCGGCGGGTCCGGTCAACGGTATGGGCGACGTCACGCGCCTCTGTGGACGAAAAGCGTTGTCCAAGAGCAAGAGCATTGCGTACTAATCGG
>Ga0315315_10000684_pt1 | contig 29360 bp, 51 predicted proteins | sample M140m3416metaG_FD_203699 | JGI IMG/M metagenome (GOLD analysis project Ga0315315, IMG submission 203699) | Ammonia-oxidizing marine archaeal communities from Monterey Bay, California, United States - M1 40m 3416 | ecosystem: Environmental > Aquatic > Marine > Intertidal zone | place: USA... | reverse complement strand
TGCATTTACCGGGACAGGTTCAGCAACAACGATTAACCATAATCTTGGTGCGGTACCTTCTGTAGTGCTTATTAAAGGAAGAGACACAACATATAATTGGTATTGGCAACACTATGCATTAGGCGCAGACACTTGGTTGCAGTTAAACAAAAGTGAGGCTGGCGCAGGAAATGGAGGTGTATTTAACAGCACTTTACCAACAAGCAGTGTTTTCAGCGTTGGGAGTTTGGCAGGTAGTAATGGCAGCGGCAATACTTACATAGCTTACCTATTTGGTGATTTGCCTGGAATATCTAAAGCAGGTACTTACACTGGAACTGGTAGTGCTCTAAACATTGACTGCGGGTTTACAAATGGTGCAAGATTTGTACTAATCAAACGAACTGATACCACTGGCAATTGGTATGCTTTTGATACAGCTCGCGGCATTGTTTCCGGAAATGACTTTGCTTACGCATTCAACACAGCCGCATCACAAATAAGTGGTGATTATATTGATCCTCTCGCTGCTGGCTTTACAATTAACGGATCTTACGCTCAATGGAACCAATCCGGCGGCTCCTACATTTTTCTTGCCATTGCCTAGCGGCTAAACTGCCACCAACGCATTTACATCATGGAAATCCGCAACCGCTCCACAGGCGCTGTCACCACTGTCAGTCAGTTCAAAGCTGAGTATCCAAACACCAGCTTCCCGAAACAGATCACGACGGAGGTTTTAAATAGCTTTGGTTATGACGCTGTTTTGAATGGAGCGGCGGCAACTGTTACTGCTCCTTATGGCATCAGCACCCGTAGTGGTGTTGAAGAGATTGATGGGCAATGGTTTACCAAGTTCATTGCTGGTCCTGTTTTTGCTGACACAACTGATGACGACGGCAACGTAACGACAGCAGCCGACAATGAAATTGCATACAAAGCACGTATTGACAGCGAAGTTGCTGCCTCTGTGCGTGCTGAGCGTGACAGGTTGATTGCTGAAACCGACTGGGTTGTTGTTATGGCAAAAGAGACGGGAACGAACATTGCCACTGCAATGAAGACATACCGTCAGGAATTGCGTGATTTGCCATCTGCTGCTGGCTTCCCGCATACGATTACTTGGCCGACTAAGCCTTCTTGATGCAAAGACCTGACCCAATGATCCCCTGCAAGCCAGGGGCAGAAGATTTAGTTGCGATGAATAATCGTATTGTCTGGCTCGACATGCTTTACAAGCTTGAAGGCCGCGACAGAGCAGATCATCCAAGGCGTGGTCTTTACACCGGACTGCATAAGCGTCATTTCTCAACGTTCCCTGGCGTTGATGACAACTGACAAACACATTCAAAACCGTCCATTGACTAGGCCAGTTAATCTGGTGCAAGGAAACCTATCCTCTTCTCAAAATGATCAAGTCTCTTGTTTTTGGTGCAGCCGCTGGCGCACTTGCCTTGGCCCCCCTCTCTGCAACCGCAGGACCGTATCTCAACCCTGAGTTCAACGGTGCAACTGTTGGTGACGACTACCTAGGTGGTGCGCTGAATCTTGACGTTGGCTACGAAGGCGGCGAAGGCGCTTATTCCTGGTTCGTGCAAGGTGGCCCTGCCATCCTGATGCCAAACGGTTCTGAGAACGAAGTTGAGTTTGCCGGTAAATTTGGTGGATCAGTTGCCGTTGCTGAAAACGTTTCTGTTTACGGAGAACTCAGCGGCGTAACTGGCGACGAATTTAGCTGGGGATCCAAGCTTGGCCTCAAGTATTCGTTCTGAGCTAGCATTTAGCCGGAAGAGCAACTGCACCTCCCTTGGTCTCACACAGCAAGGGAGGTTTTTCTTTGGAGCCTGATCATGCAAAAGCTTTTTAACCTGCTCGGCGTTCTAGGTTTTGTAATGTCTGGAACGATGGTTGTTGGGTCGTTGGTGCTTTACACCCGCATCCCATCGCTGACGAAGTATTACATGAGTGAGTTGAAACTTGAATTGACAAAGCTAGTGACTGACATGGTTCCTAGTGAGATTGATGACGTGATGCCTGAGCTGCCATCAGCAACAGGGCCAGTAATCGAAATGCCTAAGTCACCATTTTAGTTTCGGCAGTCGGATCTTCCTCATGAGCTTCCGGTCCAAATCCTTCTTTTGCGACTTGATCCATGTCTAGTGCTGGAGCAGCAGCTTCGATGCTGTCATCAAATCCTGCCAACCATTCGCGCACATCGTCCCCTGTAGGAGTACCTTTTGGCCAGCGAATAAACTTCAATACCTCCTTCTTGTTGGTAAAACCCATTGAGCTAAGACCTTTCATCACGGTGTAGCTAATTGGTGGCCCTTCGCGGTTTTTCTTGCGTTCAATCCATAGCTGACCTGCGACAAATCGCTCTGACTTCATGCCTGAAATTCGTGAGATTGGAGTAGGAGGTATTGGTATTAGTGAGATACCAGTTTGGAGGAGTATCTCACCTCAGAGTATTCCATCTGAGCCGCCGATCACATTAATGCTTGGTTTTCCGGTTGGGGACATTCCTGGCTGTGTTGAGACCAGAAATACGCAGCCCGGCAACGCAGACGTTTACAGCACTGATCCAAACGGCAACTTTACGGTTTGCGATGGAACGATGCCATCGTTTCCTAGTGCATTGGACTTCACTCCTGGAACTCTGACGTATGGGCCAGCTAAGCCACCAGCTATTGAAGCACCAAAAGAAAAACCGGCTGCTTCGCAACAACCGGTTAAGTCCCCTTCACCAAGCGCGTCCCTATCGCCTGGCATTCCAAATGTAGACACGGAGTTGCCATGCCCGCCACCAGACGCAATACCTATTGGAGCTAAAAATAAGCTTCAGACTGCTGTGATCACTGGCTATGAGTGGATTGATGGAGAATGCAAAGCACAGCTCGACCCGTTAGACATACCAGCGATTCTCGGCAACCACTTACCTGGCACACCTGTTGTAGTCACGACTGCAACGATTGCGGCAGTGGCAACAACAGCAGCTATCTTCGCAAAGCCGTTAGGCGATATTTTGCTGAAGGTGATCAAGCCTCTTGTCAAAAAGACGATCAAGAAAATTAAGGAGAAGCTGGGGAAGAAGGTTGTTGTTGAGTCGGCTTGGCAACGTCGGAAGTTTCAGCGGTCTTTAAAGAAGTAGGGATTGAATGTATGTGGGGCGGCAGGACGCCCGGAGGGTTAGTCAGGACAACATCAGCGCAGATTTTGCTGTAAGGCGACTTGGGGTGAAACATCACGCCTTCTTTCATCAGGTCGGCGCAGTTTCGCAACCTAGCTATTTCGTAATTCAAACGTTTGTCAGCCAAAGCTGCCTCCATCAATTCCACTTGCTTTTCTGCTGCTCTGCGACAGGTGCGGATATGGCTGCGATCTAATGGAATTGAGATCTGTGCAGTAATGCCGCCATTGACTGAGAAGTTAGTTTTCTGGCCTGTTCTGACTGGTTTATGGAACAAAATGTTGCCTGGGTTGTCAGGTCTGCCGTCTGGAACGGGGTTGCCTTCTGGGTCAAACGCGCCAACCAAATCAAGTGTGTCATAAACCGGCTCGTTGTAATACCTTTCATACGGATCAGACCAGCCAGTCGTTGAACTGAGAAAAGGGTTGATCGTCAGGCTTGCGCCTTGGCAGCTAACGCCATTGATTACAGAGCTAAACGTTTTGCTTGGTACGACCTGCACAGCCTGGTTCGTGACCGAGCCGCTACTGTTTGCGACTGGAGCGGCAGTGCTTGATACCTGTGCATTTACCGGACCAGTAAATAACAGCAGGGCTGCTAATACACGCTTCATTGGGTAAAGGTGCTGGTGGTCTCCGTAAGTGATTCGATGTCAGTTTCTCTATTTATTATCGTGTGATTTGTAAGCCCTGGAGAATTCAAAGTTTCAACAAAAGAAAATGCAGATCCTTCATTAACAATGCTCCAGGTTGGCCTTGATGCAGGGTCAAGTCCAGTCCATTTACTTGAAATACCGTTCAGCGTATTAGTGGTAGTCGTCAAGCTTTGCGGGGCAAGACCTGCAGAGGGTTTGATATTTGTGCCGCTAGCTGTGTATTCATAACCCGTACGATATTCGTAAGAGTTAATGACTTCAATAATCTTTGACGTTGTTTTTGTCGTGCTGGAGAGTGTGCCTTGCTGGAAGTTAGGAACGATTGGTACGGCTGCTGCTGGGGCAGCCAAAAGCAGCAACAGCAAGACTCTCATCGAATACTAAGCTCCTGGATCACCTGTGCTACGGCCGCAGTACCAGCTCCACCCGCTGTAATCGTGAGCGCCCCATCTGTCGCCAATGTGCCAGCAAGAGTGCCTGCAGTGCCCCCAGAAGTTACTACCGTGCTTCCGAATGTCGGCAATGCGGGAACAACACCACCGGTAACAGTTGTTGAAAGAACAGTTGGGGTGTTATCTCCACCTATAAACGTTTCTGAATATGAAAAGCTGTCACCAGCAGTAGTAATAGTAAACTCGCCAGGAGTGTAACCAAGAGCGGTCCCTGCGCTATAGCTCCCGAACTTAGGCACAGTACCCAAAGTGACGTTAGAGCCAGATACAGATAATGAAGACCCGATCCGATTTGCTTGGGATGCTGCTCCATCAACAGTTAGCGAGATTGAAGATTTAATAGCGTGCGTAATGTCTGCCGAAGCAGGACTTACCGCAAAAAATGTTAGGCACGATACAAAGAGAAAACGTCTCATTTGGGTTTGGACGTAGAGGTCTGTTCCTTAATTGTAGGCTCTTCTTTTTTTGCTTTTTTGTTTCCACCAACAGCTAGCCCAAAGGACGCTGCCGTGCCACTCAAAATGGAAGCTGGATAGGTGGGGTCAAGCGATTGCTTAAAGACGCCAAGGTAGTTTGCCGTCAGGATTGCCATTGCCCAACTAAGCAACACAACTTTGATGACATCTCCTAAACGTGAGTTGTCGTTTTCTTGCTCTTGCTTTGCCTGTTCTTCTGCCATGATGAGTTCACGCTAGAGGTCGAATGGTGGTTGAAATCTGGGCTGCTGTTGCTGGTGCGTCAATAGGCGTAGCAGCTTCTGGTATCAAAGGTGCCAACCGCGATAACCAGCATGGAAGGGACTCGTTGGTGCGTTTGACTTCGGCTGTCGACAATTTAGCGTCACGAATGGATGTGCTACATGCTGATCTGCGAGTAAGGGATCAGGAGCTATTCGCCAGGATTTCAGACTTAGAGCAAAATGTTGCACGACTGGAAGGCCACGCAAATCGGACTTAGAATTTCTGCACACACAATGTCGTCATGGTTTTACTGCTAAAGCCAATCCTGTTCAGCTTCATCAAATCAAAAGCCGTAAAACAGCTGCTACTTGACTGTTTGATCAAGATCAGCGAGCAAACAGACAACCAATTAGATGATGTGGCCTGTAAGTATGTGCAGGACTTACTGTTCCCGGATGGTCGCGTTGAAAAGTAAATGTGGGTTTGGGTCGTAATCGTTGTGGGCTTATCACTTCTCCCGTTTTTTCAGTTCTTTAAAAAAGGCGATCCTCACCAGCTAGCTGCGATTGCAGAGCTGGAGAAATCTATTGATCAAGACCTCCTAAGTAATGAGGCTGAATGGTTTGAGATGTGGAAGACCAGCGGCATTCACCAAGAGGTTTATGGCGTTCCGTATTACAACCAAATGGATAGCCTTACTGGCTATGGCTACAGGGAGTGTTTTGATGCAGCGGCTGCAATGGTTGTAGCGTTTCACCATGGCATCAGAAGCCAAGACGCTTATCGGCATGTGCGCCGAAAGTTTGGTGATACGACAGCAGTTCACGCTCAAGTTTCTGCGTTGAGATCACTTGGTCTGGATGCTGAGTTTCGTAGGAACGTAAGAGTCGAGGACATTGAAATTGAAATTGATGCTGGTAGGCCAATCATGGTTGGCTGGTTGCATAAAGGCGATTTCACCCAAGGCAAACCAGCCGTATGCGACAGCGAAGGTTGTGGCCATTGGAGCGTAATCATGGGCTACGACAAGGACGACTTCATTGCCATGGATCCCATGGGCCTGCCAGACATGGAGCGTGGCGGTCATGACACAACCAAATCAGGGGAGCGGATCAGGATGTCGCGGCCTGCTTTTTACCAACGGTTTCTCATTGAAGGTGAAGCAAGCGGCTGGGCCGTCTTTGTAGATCGGTAGACCAGAGCTAAACTGCGTTTTTACTCTTATCTAGTGGCAGTCCTTTGTGATTGGGAGATTCGTGCGCGTTGTGAAGGCGGTCAAATGGTGTGGCCCTTCAACCCAGAGCTGATCAATCCAGCCAGTCTCGATGTAGTGCTTGGCAACTTCTTGATGGCTGAGTCACCAACACACAAGGAGCTATTTCGGGTAGATATCTCAAAAGCAACCAAGGATGACCCATACATGCTTTCGCCCGGCAGTTTTTGCCTGGCTGAAACACGCGAGTGCTTTAATCTCCCCGACGATATCTCCGCTCAGTTTGTACTCAAGTCAAGCCGTGCCAGAGAGGGCCTTAATCATCTTCTTGCTGGTTGGTGCGATCCAGGCTGGCACGGAAGCAAGCTCACCCTCGAATTGAAAAATGAGCGCCGGTACCACGACATTCCCTTGTATCCAGGACTCAAGATTGGTCAGATGGTGTTTCACCTAATGAGCAACGTGCCAATGCATAGCTACGCTCTTACTGGCAACTACAACAATCATTTAACGGTGATGCCGAGCGTTGTATGAACTGGGGCTAAGAATTGCATGAGAAAGCACGTTTTCAGCACTGGTGGCGGAGTTCAGTCCACGGCTTGCCTTGTGCTAGCGGCGCAAGGCAAAATCCCTTATCGCACGTTTGTTTTTTCTAACGTTGGCGACAAAGCTGAGTCACCTGCAACGATTCAATATATAAATGAAATAGCAAAACCCTATGCCAAAAAGCATGGCATTGAGTGGGTCGATGTTGCGTGGGTGGATCGTCAAGGCAGGCAACGTGATCTGTTTGATGACGTAATGACCAGTAAAAGCAGCATTAACATTCCTGCATTTATGCCAGGAGGAATGCCAGGCAATAGGAACTGCACTGTTTCGTACAAAATTAAACCTATTGCCAAATGGATTAAAAATAATTCGCCTGGATGCACGTTGGGTAAAGGCATCAGCACTGACGAACCACACCGAGCAACACCATCACGGGAATCTGATGGCTATACAAGTGCTTACCCGTTGATAGAACTTGGCATTAGTCGTTCTGACTGCCTAGTAATCGCAAAAGACGCGGGATTACCTCAGCCCCCTAAGTCCAGCTGTTGGTTTTGCCCCTTTAAGACAACGGATCAATGGGTAACGATGCGGCGTGAACGGCCTGAGCTATTTGCTCAAGCAGTAAAGCTTGAGCAGGTTTTACAGAAAAGGCGTTTTAGTCTTGGCAAAGATGCTGTTTATCTAAGCGGTATTGGTGGAAGGAGGGGCGTAAATCTTGGTGATGTCATTCCAGAGCAGCTTGGATTGTTCGGTTGGGAGCCCGAGGAAGGTTGCGAGTCTGGGTATTGCATGACATGAACTGGGGATATATCAGTGCTTTTTGGACGACAGTCGTGATGAACTGTGTGCAACCCGTGAATTGGGAAGCTTGCTTGCCAGTGCAGGACTGGTTGTTTCCCGCTATAGGTGATTACATACGGTTCAAGACCGAGGAGCCTTATGCCTCCGAAAAACGAGCATTACGATCCATTCGGATGGATGGTGGTCGAACAGAGCCTTGAAGAAGAGCTAACAGTCGAGAGAACAGTAAGAGAAATTGATCATTGTGATGATTTTGATGCTGTGAAAGGCGTTTGCACTGCCTTAGTGCGCCAAAACTGGCATCAGGCAAAACTTCTTCAACAGGCCGTAGGGCGAATAGCAGTGATGGACTATGAAGAAACTTTCCTTGAGTAAACCTGCACAGCTTGTTCATACAGCCATTTGGCTTGCCAGTCCTGCTTGTGATATCTAACGGTTCCTGCATAGGAAACCTCCCAGAGCCACACGCCGTCTTTTAAAACCTTTTCAATCTTTGGGCTTGGCATTTTTGAATTGATCCACGTACATGATTGCTTGCCAGTAGTCCCAGGAAAAACGGCAGACCTCACCTCTTGGCTTACAGCTTTTGTAAATAGCTTCACCCCTCGCATCAACTCCTTGGATGATGTAATAACCGTCTCCACAGTCAATTGCATCAGTCGGTATTTCGCCAGAAATAGGCGCAGTCTTTGGCGAAGCTTCCACCAGTCATCCTCCCTTCAAGGCAGCCGACATTGCAGTCGGCCTCAATTACTTCCCAGTGTATGCATTGCATGCAACGCGGTCTGCCATCTTCAAGAGATCTTGCATCTGCGTAAAGCTGCTCTGCTTCGAGAATCGCCTGTTCTGGTGTGACGGCATTGAGAGGTAGCGAGACTCGCTGATCTTTGGTTTTTATCTTGGCTCGCCATGACCCATCATCTTCTGTGACGACCAATCGCCCTGCGTGATAGCGATAAGAGGCCATGGCTTAAGAGTCAAGTGATATACGGCCAAGATATCTCGACATCCTTTCTCCAAATATCATCATCAATCGCACGTTGTGACACATAGTCCCTAAAGACCTGCTGCAACTCGGTTTTACTCATATTTAGCTCCGCAGCCTGAACCGCTACGTTTGTTTGCCCCTCATAAAGCTCATCGAGAGCATCCTCTAATGATTTCACTTGGCGCGAGCATTTAACGCACAAATAACTGTGCAAACAATCGGCTCAAGCTGATTCCTGGGAATGTCATAACGACGATTGATGGCAGCAATAGCTTGATCGATCGAATCCCGACCTTTGGAATAATGCTTAGGCTTGATCTCAGGAATAGGAGCAGGCTGATTCGCTTCGCTCAGTACGCGAGCCCTCAGTAGCTCTTGACGTGGAATGCCTCTCTTTGAGGCTTCTTCATTGAGCTGGTCTCGTTCCTCTTCAGTCAATCGGACATCGACGCGCACAGGGTAAGTGCGATTGCAATCAGGCATTTGAAAGTAGTTGAATTAAGAGTTGGATTCTTTGCCGATCTGACGCATTGCGTCTTGGCGGGATTCGGTCATCATCTTGTCTGCAACCAAAGGACCAAGTTGATTGGCAAGCCTTTGGCGTAAGAAGACCAGATGATATTGATCGATTTTTGATAAATCGTTCTTCCTAATCTCAGAAAGACGATTGAAGAACTGCTCAGTGATATTCAGCTTGACACTGAGCTTGTTAAGAGTCTCAGAATCAGCAGTATCGCGTTCTTCATGCATGCGCTCACGCATTTTATCAATTGCAGTAGCAAGTTCTCGCTCAAGAAGCAAGGAGTCACTGCGGTTTAACTCTTTCAAGTTTTTTAGATAAAAAACCTGTCCAAGGCTTCGACTTTCGTAATAAGGATGAAACATCGGTAAAGGTACTAAGCGGTCATTGTACCCGCAAAGACTTGCAGGCACACGGTTTTACTGGTTCAAGGCAACGTGATCTTGATGGCTCGACCAGCTTCATTCACACTCGCAAGTGGATTCGACTTTTGAATCATCCACACACCAACCTTTGCTAAAGGTGACACCTCAAGTTTAAATTTTTCAGATGGCAGTGGCTCAAGGTGTTGAATAACCCAAGACGGTGGCTGAATTAACCAGACAGGGCGATCACTGCCCCATCTAACCATTGACAATCCAATTCGTTCAAACATCGTCAGTAAAGGCATCAATAAGCTTTTGTTGATCTGCCACGAGTTCCATGGCTTCCCAATAACCATCCATGATCCGCTTGAGATGTGCGGTCGGGATCGTCACATGAGAGTCATCACCTAAGTCCTCAAGGGCGCTGTCTAAGCACCCTTTGATGAACTCAGCTGGAGAGTTCGGGATTTTCACTTCAGAAAATGTCCTCCACAACAGTCCCACCAGTGCCTTGCGCCAAGTTAGCGGCAGCGGTATTGACCTCCTTGGCAGGCTGCTGTTGTTGCAACGAATCAGAATGAGCGGCAATGGCCTGAGCTTCTTTTGCTTCTTGAGCAGCAAGCAGCGTCTTGTACTGAGGTGCGTACTGCAAGCTCAGGTACTTCTTGCCAGAAGCAGACTCCTTGGCCCAGCCAGCAACCTTGATTGGAATGACGACATCATCTATGTAGCTGTCATGCTTCAGGTCGGTCCCGCTTGCGTATTGCAGGTACTCGACTAATGCGTACAACTGCCCCTTTGGGATGCTTAGCGTCCCCTCAAAATTTGGGTAGTTCTTGCCGGGGTCATACTTGTCGCCTTTTTGCTCTTTGTGCTGCTCAGCTGAAACCTTGAAGACACTGGAGTTGAACTTAAATTCCATGATTTACTCGGGGGTGATGGTCTTGGTGTTTTCGTACTGCTCTATGTCGGACAACTTGTAGAGCACCTTGTTCTGAAGCTTGATAAACGGGGGTCCAGATCCCGTCGCGCGCCACCTGGCAAGAGTTTGCCGGTGGCATTGCCAGCGTTCAGCAAGGTTTGATTCAGTCAAAAAAGTCATCGGCATCCTCGGAGACTGGCTCCGGTTCGGTTTTAGGAGTTGAAAGTTTCTCGTTGAGACGATCAAGAGTTGTGGATGGTGCAGCCGGAGGTGATTCGGCTACATCAACCTGAACGTCAATCACTTCATTCTCTTCCACGCTTTGAATGCCCAATAACAAGTCTGGAATATGAAAGCGCCCAAAAGCACTGGCAGCTCTGTAACGCAGCATCGTCTGAGGCATTGTGCGCCACTTGTTGTTCTTCGTCCAGCCCTCATCTTTTGCCATTTGCATCGTGATCTTCGGTCCTGAGACCTGTTTAGATCCGGTTTTAAGGGTCGCGAAACACTGGCAGGAATCCTCTGACTCTCGATAGTCAAAATCCTCAAATCGACCGCAACCAAGAATCAATCCAATAATGAATTGACTGCTCCAGCTGGGGCGATTATGGATCACATTTAGGTTCTCCATGACATAAAAAACACTAAGGCCCATTCGGTTGGAAATCTCCATGGCCACAAGGCAATTCGACAGGCCAGCTTGGCCTTGATAGTCTCTTGGGACTCGATTACTACCGGCCAATGAAGCCGCCATGCGCTGCGCAGACTCGAACAACGCAATGTCCGAGTAGATCGAACCTTGCTGTTGTCTTACTAGCGAATTTTCGTCACTCATAAATAAATAGGTAAAGGGTCATTGATCGGGGGTTGACACGCCTGGCCAGCAATGAGGCACTCCGCACTGTTATCCCCCGTTTGCTAGGCATGAAGGTCGTAAGAAGCAAAAAATTCAATCATCTCACTGGTGGTCACGCAAACGTCACGTATTTCTTTTTCCATCGTTTCAATTAATCGTTGGTGAGAGGGATTGTCAGGGTCAAGCTTATGCATAACGTTGCAATGAGCGTAGACTCGTTTCTTAGCACCAATAAAGGATGTCATGAGATCTTCCTCAAGCTCAGCAATCCGTGAGCGAAAGTAATCAACACCACCTTTGTGCATAAGCTGCTGTTTGGTTTTTTCGTCAATCATGGTTTGCGTTTTTTAAAGGTGTCATAAAAAGCTTGCTCAAGATGCGTAAGTTTTGGTGAATCAAGGACTAAGGCAGCAAGAGCATTTGCCTTTGCTTCAGCGATCACATCCTGCGGTCTTGTACCCCAGGCCAAATGGCGTCCTGATGGCATGTCAATACAGCTGAATGGGTTCAGAGGCAGGCATAGCACCGTCTTCCCGAGGCAGCATCCAGTTCGGCAGGGATATCATCTCCGCCTGACTTGAATAGCCCGGATAGATACCAGTGTTCTTCCATTTGGCAATGTTCATCAAGTCCTCTCGGGCTTGTTCCATGCCAATACGAATGCATTCCTCATCCGCTACATAGACACCTGTCGAAAACGGACGTTGTTTCTCGACCGCAACGAAGATAAAAGCTTCAGGACGGCGGCCAGTAGCCTTCTCGACCACTTCCAAATACCAAGCCGCTTGGACGTGATAGCGAAAATTCGCAAGACTTTTCTTGAAACCATTAGGTGATGCATCGGTGGTGGTTTTAATGTCAATAATGAGGCTGCCGTCATCCAACATGAAGTCAGGACGGCATTTGAGTTCTAGCTCCGTATCACCAGTATCTCGGCAGAAAAAGCTCTGCTCTGACTTGCCTAAAAGTTCACCATTCAGCAGACCAGAAGCCGCAGGATGTTCGCTGACACTCAGCATCATCTGATCAAGAGCATATGAATCGCTGTGATTCAAAATGATCTTGCCTTCGTGCTCCTTGGCAAACTCTTTCCCAGCTTTCGTTGCCTTGCTTGTAATCAGTTTTGGCATCCTCACAGCCACCTGAGAGAAGTCCTCACCAGGCAGGACCGCAGCATGAAATGCAGTCCCAAAATCAAAGACTGCAGTAGAGGCTCTTGGAGGCCCTTCTTTCTTATCTAAGAAGTGACGACCAGACCTGCTAGCCGCATCTAAGTCGCTTTTTGAGATCGCTTGATGGGCGTGATACTCGGCGTTTGTTAATTCAGTAGTCATAAGCAGCTTGTCGCATGCAAGCTCATCGTATACCATGAGCACGCATCACGCAACTTCGATGATACCGCGTCGATACCAGTTGATAGCAATAGCAGACCTTCGCTGGGCTTTAGGTCAGGGTCGCCGCTCCGCACTGCTTGTTATGCCAACCGGGTCTGGCAAAACCGTCGTCTTTACCGAAATCGCACGCAGCGCAACGATCAAAAGCAAGTCCACTCTCATCCTTGTTCACCGTCGTGAACTTATCAAGCAAGCCTCAGCAAAACTCACCGCTGCAGGTGTAGAGCACGGCATCATCGCTGCAGGATTCACGCCCTCAGATCACAAAGTACAAATCGCTTCGGTTCAAACACTTGTACGTCGCTTAACAACTACTGACTTCAATCCAGACCTAATCATCATTGATGAAGCACATCATGCACTAGCTGGCTCTTGGGAAAAAATTACCGACCATTTTCATCACGCCAGGAAAATTGGCGTCACCGCTACTCCCAGCCGATTAGACGGTCGCGGCCTTGGCAGCCACTTCGAGGCCCTCGTGTTAGGGCCTTCCGTCGAACAGCTCGTAGGTGGTGGCTTTCTATCGCCTCACAAGGTCTTCGCTCCGCCAATGCTCGCAGACCTGTCCCAGGTAAAAACTCGAGCCGGTGACTACGCAAATGATCAGCTTTCTCAGGCGATGGATCGCCCCACAATTACTGGTTCTGCCGTCGATCATTACCGTCGTTTGGCTGATGGCTTACCTGCTATTGCTTTCTGCTGCTCCGTAAAACACGCATCCTCTGTTTGTGAGTCTTTCAAAGCAGCTGGGTATCGCGCAAAGCTTGTCACAGGCAACATGCCAATGGATGAACGTGATGAAGCAATCTCCGGCCTTGCCGATGGTCGCACTCAGGTTCTCTGCTCCGTTGATGTCGTCTCAGAAGGCACTGATGTACCAGCAGTCTCCGCAGCAATTCTCCTCAGACCAACTCAATCAGAGTCGCTGTACTTGCAGCAAGTCGGACGGATCCTCCGGCCTCAAAATGGCAAGATCGCAATTGTTCTGGATCACGTTGGCAGCACTCGCAAACATGGCTTTGTTGATGATCGCCGCGATTGGTCGCTAGACAGCAAGCCAAAAAGGCAACGCAAGGACGAGCCAGCACCATCAGTGCGGCAATGTCCAAAATGTTTTGCTGCCTTCAAGCCGCAGCCTGAATGCCCATGTTGCGGGCACATATTCAAAGAGAAGACTCGCGAGCTTGCACACAAGGATGGTGAGCTAGAGGAAATGCGTCGGAAAGAAACTCGCCAACGCAAAAAAGCCCAGGCAATGGCGCGAACCTTGCCTGAACTTCTAGCACTAGCCAAAAAGAAGGGATACAAACCCGGCTGGGCTTATAAGATCTTTTATGGGAGGAAGTATTGATGAGTAAAATTGAGATCTGTAAATTGATTATTCAACAGCAAGGCTGCAGCGGCTGCATTTTTGATATAAAAAAGTGGACTAAAAACGGCAAGCTTGTTAATTATGGCTGGGAGTTGGAAATAGACTTCCATGAAAGTAATTATCGACTGGAACCAGACGTAGGGGGGTGGGAAGTAATAAGAAATCTCTGTCAAAGCAATGGAGCTGACATGAAGGATATAGAAGAAAAGGTTGATTGTGGGCAATGGCATTTCTCCAGCTTGAATTGCGCTTACTTCAAGAGAAAAAGGGATGCATATGACGCAGCTATTTCAATAAACGCCTGTGTTAATTACATGCTTATGTCAGGTGTAGGGATGTACCAATTTCTACGTGAAGATCCGTTGAGCCTTGCTTATCACGCTGGTGTGAACATGGCCAAGGCTCAACGTAGGCTCGATAAATATCCTCCATTGCCATCTCGGCTACTCTGATCAACCACTTTTCAGGAAGAAGCTGATTTTTTAACGTGCAAAGAACCCAAAACAGACGCTGGGATCGAGCCATTTATATTCCTAATTATCGAGTCAGTGACTGCTTGGTGGCCCTCCTTGTAGCAAAAAATTGTATCTCCGTTGTTATCAACTTTGTAAATGATTCCGACGATTTCAATAGCGTTGTCGCCCGGTACTGCGACTAGTCCTGTTTCCGACTTGTGTCGCAAGTCGCTTATGGACTCGTTATGGCAATCCATGAGTCCTGGGAGAAAGCTTTTGTTGAAAAAACTTTTAATGAGCTTTGCATCCTCTTGAAATTGAATAGATTCTTCGATATCTAAAAACGGTTCTGCCCAAAGAGCGGAGAAAGGAGCCAGAAAATGCCAGTTGAAGTCAATGCAGTTGTAGCCGCAAGTGACGTTCCATCGACCAACTAGATCATCGAAAGACCAAGTGCCTTGAAGGCTAGGTAATTCAATAGTTTTCATTTAAGCTAAAGCAAGAGATAGTAAGAGCGAGCATGCTCTAGCGGAGAGTAGCTCGTGTCGCATCCTTTGTCGAGGCTAAACTTTCTGCATGGCCAACATCGAGACCAATATCCAGCAGCGGATTCGTCTCGCACTTGGCACGGACCCAAATGTGCGCTTATTTAGAAACCAAGTCGGCCAGCTCCCTGATCCCCGGACTGGTCGACCCGTTCAGTTCGGGCTCGCTAAGGGCTCGGCTGATCTAGTTGGTTTTAAGACAATCACCATCACTCCTGACATGCTGGGTCAGAGGGTTGCAGTGTTCACCTCAATTGAAGTGAAGACTCCTAACGGTCGTCTCACCACTCCTCAGCAAAACTGGCTACATGCTGTAAAAACTGCTGGTGCTATCGCTGGGGTCGCTAGATCACCAGAAGACGCTATCCGCATTATTTCCCCTTAATTCAAGGCCATAGCGCCTCTTACCCATGCCACCTTTACCCGCGAAGCTCGACTTCGCACAGACCAAGGACTTCGTAAAACTCCTCGGTAAAACCAAAGACACCCTCCGTCTCAGGGCCTTCTATCCATCCGGCCATCCTTTCAAGTCTTCTGACTCAGGTCGTAAGGGCAGCGCCAATGCCGAAACCGTTAAAGCTTGGCAAGAAGAAGGTCGTGGTGTTTACGCCGTAATCAATGACGGTGGCGACAACGATTCTGAAATCACAGCCTGTCGCGCAGTCTTTTGCGAATGGGACGATCGACCCAAAGAATGGCAAATCACTGCATGGAAAGATCTACAGCTCCCAGAGCCCTCATTCCAAATCGATACCGGTGGCAAATCAATCCATAACTACTGGCTTTTTGCTGAGCCAATACCAGTCGACACCTGGAAATCACTTCAAACTCGACTCCTAGATCACGCTGACGCTGATCGCTCTCTCAAAAATCCATCCCGTGTCATGCGCTTGCCTGGCACCTTTCACCTTGATGCCGATGGCAACCCCGGTGGAGTTACATCCATCATCCACACATCAGAGAAGACATATACCGCTGCTCAAATTGAAAAGGCACTCCCTTCTCAAAAGATCCACGACCGTATGGTCGAGGCAAACCGTTACTCCGATTACGAACCTCGTTCTCTTGAAATCGTTCGCGAAGCCTTAGACAAAGTTCCCGCACGAAAGGCCGGGACTGGCACCTATCACATTTATCGCAACCTCTTCTGGGGTCTCGTAAAAGCTTGCGAAGACGCTGGGTCAAACAAAGACCAAGCCATTCAGCTGATGCAATCCAACTCTCCAAGTTGGAAGGGTCTGCATCAAATCGCTAACTCAGGCGGCGAAAAAGTCACTGCCGGAACCTTCTGGTACTGGGCAAAGCATTTTGGCTGGAGACCTCCAGCACCACTCGCCAAGACTCAAGTAAACCTTTCTGCCGTAGCCGCCAGCCTCGGTGATGAACAAATCGAACCAACAGGCGAAAAACTCCAGAAGATCGAAGCAAACCAGCTGCTATCACTCCTACGTGAGATGCCTAAGTCGCTCCGCTACAACATCTTCACCCAGCAGATCGAACAAGAAGAACTCGTTCTAAAAGGTCTTGAACGCTTCTATCTCAAGCTTGCAGAGCGAGCCGTCAAGGTCTCAAAAGAAGTCGCAATTGACTGCGTCATCGAGGTCGCGCACGAAAACGAATATGACCCTGTCAAGGATTACCTAGAGCATTGCGCACTCACAGTTGACACACCTGCCTACATCGACAGACTCGCGACCACTTACTTAAGAACTCACGACGCCAATATCCCAGAGCCAACCCTCTATGACCACATGATCAAATGCACCCTCATCGCAGCGGTGAGACGTGTTTTTGAACCTGGCTGCAAGCACGACAACGCTTGTGTATTGATGGGTGAGCAGGGCGCTCGTAAGTCCTCATTCTGGAAAGCACTTGGTGGGCATTTCTTTTCTGACGCCCTTCGCGACTGTCAATCCAAAGACGATCTCATGGTCCTCCACCGCAGCTGGATCATGGAATGGGCTGAGCTTGATCAAGTAACCAACAAGCGCCACGCAGGTCAGATCAAGTCATTTCTGTCTCAATCAACAGACCTCTTTCGTGTCCCATACGGCAAGACAACAGAAGCCTTTCCAAGACGCGGAATAATCGTCGGTTCTACTAACCGCACCGATGGTTTCCTTGTTGATGACACTGGAAATCGACGTTTTTGGGTCATTCCAGTCATCGCTACCCATAAAGATGCAATTGATGTCGACGGCTTGCTCAAAGAGGTCGACGCGATCTGGGCTGCTGCTGTTCACGCCTATCGCAACGATGAACCGTCAGCTTTGACAATTGAACAAGAAGAGCAGGTTTACAAGGAGAACATGAACTACACCTTGGATAACCCATGGCGTGAACCCATTGAATCTTGGCTTGCTAATCCTCAACATCGCTTTGAATATGTCACTGCTGAATTACTTCTCACTGATGCTGTCGGCAAGCCGGTTGAGCGTCAGACCAGATGGGATCAGATGCAGGTTGCATCGATATTGCGTGAACTGGGTTACTCCAAAAAGCGGATTAATGGGCCTAACGGTCGCAAATGGGTCTACTCCAAAGACTCAACGCAAGACTCGTGAGTCTCAGAAGTGTCCTAACCTCTGCCCAACCTCTGTCCTAACCTACGGGTGGGCAGACCTGTTGCTATCACTGGATGGCGAACCTGTCCTAACCTAATTACCTATAAAGATCATTTTTTATTTAAGGGGGTAGGGAGGGGAGAAAACGGCTCATATGGGGCGTTTTAGGAAAGTCTCTAAGGAAGGTTGGGCAGGTTGGGCAGGTTGGGCAGGCTCCTCGCCTCAGTCTCACCAACGGAGACTCGCTACCGTGCGGTTACGAGACCTGAGAGGTATTGGTTATGGCTCAAACTATTACCCACAACATTGATGCTGTTCTCAAAGGATTAGATCTGTACGCAAGAACCAAGGTGCCTAAGGCCGCAAGGGTCGCCATCGGCAGGCTTGGTTACGACGTGGCGAAGGTTTTTGTGCCCCAGCTAATGAATGAAGTATTCGACAGTCCAAACGCTTTTACGATTAAAAGCCTCAACTACAAAGTTGTTTCCAACTACGAAGTTCAGCTCGACTTCAGAAAAGATGTTGGTAAAGGAAATGATCCTGCTCGATATTTATATCCTTCGACCGTTGGCGCTCCTGCCTACGAGACAAAGTTCAGCCGCTACCTCCATGCGGCTGGGATTGCTCCAAGCAATCGCTATCCAATTCCGGTCAAAGGAAATCTGGCTAAAAATTCTTATGGCAAAGTTTCGCAGGGCGAATACAGCAAGGCTTGGACAGGACTCAGTTCATCCAGACCTAAGCGGAGGCAAAAGAAAGATCTCGATAGCTCTCTGCGGTTTGGCCAGTCAAAACGTCGGATGACAGGGTTCAACCCAAATGCAAACTTCAGGTACTTCTCCATCCCAGACAACCGGATGATGAACACCTCGTTTAGGCAGACCAATTTGTTTGGTCTTGGGGATGGCATCTATCGCGCCAAGGGTCGCAACGACCTGCAGCTGCTGTTCACCTATGCCAAGTCGAAGCCGCAGACGCCAAAGATCTTCCCTTATCAAGAGCTTGTTGCAAGGGCTGTTGAGAAAAGGGCAGAGGGGACATTTCGTCGGGCCTTTAAACAAGCTTTGAAATAACCATTGCCATGACCGACAACGCGCCATATGATCACGGCTTACCCATGCTCTTTACCCAGATGTCTGTCGCCTCTTTGCGCGACGAGGTCCGCAACGCGGATGCGGCTTATCGCGCAGGTACTCCTGTGATGTCCGATGAAGATTTTGATGCGCTGGTCAGGCAGCTGCAGGCAGTAGCCCCTCATGCTCCTGAACTGCAGAAGCCAGGCGGTGGGACAGCATTGCTGAGCTTGGATAACAGGCCGTTCAGTGAATGGATGGAGAGGCTGCCTGAAGGCACGCCATTAATCGTGCAACCCAAGATCGATGGCTGTGCTGTGGCTCTGCGTTATGTCGACGGCAGGCTTGACGCGGCTTGGACAAGGTCTGGTCGTAGCGCGATGCCTGCTGTGAGCCTTGTGGATTCAATCCCAAGGAGGATCGATGCTCCCGGAACTGTGCAGGTCAATGGTGAGCTGTACGACGTTGACCAGGAGTGCTCGCAGAAGAATGCTGCGCGATCACTGAACAAGACGCCTGGTGGCGATGGCTTGTTGTTCATGGCTTACACCTTGGTTGATGCTGAAGCGAATGAGCTGGCTTCTTTGCAGGTGATGAGTGAGTGGGGCTTCCTTGTGCCGGATACTTTGGTTTGCACTCAGCCTGAAGAGGTTGAGGCATTGCACCAACGCTGGAAGATGGGAGACCTGTTTGATTCTTTGCCTACCGACGGCATTGTGGTGAAGGTATTTATGCATGACCTGCAGCGTGAGCTTGGAGCTAACAGCAGGTGCCCTTTGTGGGCATTGGCGATGAAGAAATTTTGAGGTGTCCTAAATGCAATGCCAGCCTCATCAAAGTCCTGGAGTCTCGCCACACAACAGGCAACGCAGTGTCACGTCGTCGTCAATGCTCAGCTTGCGGTCATATCTGGGGGACTCTTGAGGTTTCCTTAGAGGCTTCAGCCTTTTGCTACAGGGATCGCGGAGGCAAGCGTACTGATGGTCGGCGCAGGGCAGATTTTGGCGTCAAGAACGTCGTTCTAGACAAGATTGCAGCATTGCTCACCCGCGAGTATTGACGAGTTGCTCATAGCCCTGTAGGATTTGCACATGCCCAAGGGCATTACCGATAGTTCATTACCTCAACCATGAAAACCATTTCATTCCGCCTCACCGATAAGCAGCATCACTATCTCGCTGCCGTAGCAAAAGATCAGATGCGTTCTATAGAGCAGTTGCTTTGGATGGCTCTGTCTGAAGGCGTCTCTTACATGTTTAACGAGGAGACTTATTACGTCGAAAAGCTTCAGTGCGACTACACCGATAAGGACAGAGAAAGCATGGCTAAGCATCCTCTTCACAAGCCTTGTTACGGAACTGAGTATTACGGCGAACATCCCTGGGCCGAAAGTATCAAGGAGAATGTTTTAGCCGACGTTGAGCACACGCTCGATCAGTCAGACGCAGCGTTTGACTTGCAGGCTGAGATCACTCGTACCGACGAGCTGCACGCCCAGCGCCAGGCAGATCATGATGCCAAGGAAGCTGCACAGAAAGAGCAGGAGGCTGCTTAATGATTCTTACTAGCAAGATTGAGATGGGCGTCTTGGTAGACGCCATTGGCTGGGAGCTTGAGATGTTCGCTCGCATGTCTGGCTCGCCACGTCATGAAATGCTTCGAGACCTACAAGAGCGCCTACAAAAAGCGATTGATGAAACCGATGACTGATTCAGAAAAGACAATCATGCACATGCTCCAGCGTGCGATGAACGTCGACCACTACCTACTGGCTAACTGGGACGACATTGTGAAGATCAAAAAGCTTCTGCGTAAGGCTTCACGGAATCACCTGGTGGATGTTCTTGACGGCTTGCTTGAGGTCCAGGCTTCTTCGGTGCCTGAAGACTTCAAGGGGCCATTGATTCAGCAGAACATGGTGGCGGGCTTTCCTCCATCGATGTTGAAAATTTCGATCGAGTCGGAGACTTGCGAGGATGTGGTTTAAGGAGACTCGCAAGGGGGCGGTTTTCTAAGGCCCCGGAGACTCGCAAGGGGTCGGTTTTATAGGGGGTCTTTTTTTCACACTCACACACACAAAATTTCCGATTTTCAGTAGTACATTTGTACTACCGCAAAAAGTGTCCTTTTTGAGAATGATTCTCATTCTCAATAACTAAATCTTTTTTGCAATCGTACTTTTCCCACTAAGTAACACAAACTGAAAAAAGTCGATGTAAACAATCAATCACGATTGCGTCGTAAATTGAAAACAATCAATCACGATTGCATCGTGAAAATGTCACTAACAAATATTTTTTTGTCAAGGTTCGTGTTAGTTAGTGCTGTTTTAGTTTTTGACACTAACTGTCGCCGCGCCGCCGCGCGCCTCTCAGCGCGCCATTGGTGGGCCAGTGCCGACACCCTGCCGACACCCCCACGGGGTCGCCTAGTGGGCCGCGCGCCGCGCTGACCGCGACCCGATCCAGCGGCGCCGCCCCGCGCGATCAATCCCGCGCGCGCGAATTGTTAAGAAATATAAAATATTCGCGGGTGCGCGCGAATGTTCGCTAATGTCGTCTTATACGCGGGCACGCCCGCGTGTTACCCCATACCCCCTACGAATCAATGGGCAGAATCGCCGACCAGCTCTCCGAGCTGATCAAGCGCATGGAGGAGTCAGATCGACGCCTCCAGCGCCTCATCGACGAACACGTCGACACCACCAGCGAACGCCTCGAGGAGTTGAAACGACTCAACGAGTGACACCACCACCCCGCCACCGCGCGGGGTTATTTTTTGCCCGGTCGACAGTGTGACAATCCAACAAGCTGCACAAAACGTATTTCAACTTTGACGCTCAGCCCTCAGATTGGTCTCAAGCGGAAAAACCGCTGAAAATTTCCCCCCTTTCAAAATGGCCCTTTCATCTCAACTCCGCGCCGACCTTGACTCAGTCGCCGCCGCCCTCGCTACCTGTGATTCAATCTTGAACCGCAAGACCGAGGAACAAGAGACCGCCGAGTGGCTCGAAAACTTCAGCCGCTGGGCCGACTAATCACCCGCCCCCTCTCACGGGGGGGCGCCCCCCTACCCCCTACCCCTTAACTCCAATGTCCAACCTTCACCCATCCACAGCCCCCCACATTCGCCGCGCCATTGCGCGCCGCGAACGCCGCGAGGCATTCGCCCGCGTTGCGATATTTGCCGGCTCCTCTGCTTTGTTTGCAGCCGTTGCCATTGTTTCAATCAAGCCCGCAAAAGACGCGAACCCCGCCGCGATCGCCGCCCTTATGTTCGGCGCCAGTGTCTCGGCCGCGTCCTTCGTGGCCGCCGCTGGCTCAGCGAGCGAGGCGTGATCATGGCCACCTTTACCGCCACCATGGCCGCCCTTGCGGTCCTGGTGATTTTTCCGCTTCTCATCCTCTGGCGCCTCAGCCTGACCCCTCAGCAGAACGCGCGCCGCATGCGCGCCGCTGGTCAGTCCTTCCGCGCCATAGGGGCCGCCCTAGGCGTCTCTCACACCACAGCTCGCCGCTATTGCCTCGCATGATCAACCCCGCCGCCATCATGGCCGCGCCATTCGCGGCCGCCGCCCTCGCCCTGCCTGCCACCCCACCTGTTACCGCCGCCGACTTATGGCGCGAGGGTGTCCATCTCGAGTGGTGGGAGCTGTCCGATTTGTTGCAGGAGTGCACAGGGTGGACAGTCAAGCCCGGCCACTGTCCAGACGATCCCGACGAGGTGGGCCACTGGCTCATAGATCCATCTGGCGACAAAGACGGCGCGATCTGGCCCGGCCCTGATACGGACGATCTGGAGAGTTTTGTCGGCTGGCGTATTGACGAGGCGCTGGGCGCTCTCGACTCCTGACCCTTTACCCCCTGCTCAAAATGTCCCGATTACTGACCGGCCTGGATGCTGCAGGATTCGCCGCCTCCGCCCTTAAGAATTGTTGCCTGTTGTATTTCGTCGCGCGCAATGATGCCGACGGGAACCCGCGTCGACTGTGGGCCCTTTACAGTCCCGCTGGTGAGATCCTCGCCGCGTATCCCGAGGGGTACAGCGGCACCCATGCAGTGCCCGAATCCATCCGAGCTAAGACTTCGACCTGCTTCAGGGTCGACACCACCCCGGACGAGTACCGCCGCATTCTGCGCGCTGGCCATGATGCGACCGCCGGGGCATGGCGCCGCGCGATCGATCCCGAGGGCGCCTAAGACTTGCGCCCCCTTAGTTATTACCCCTCATACAGAAATGCCCTCACTCATCCACAGCGCCACACCCGGCGCGATCCCTCACGATGTGCGCGATCTGCTGGCGCGGTTCTCGTTCAGCCTGCCGAAACTGCTCACCACGTCAAACCCCAAGACCATGAAAGGCGAGGCGCTCGGCCATGGTCGCGGGTTGATCCTGCACCACTTACCAGCCAAAGCGCTGGCCCGCGCCATCACGCCCGCGAACGAGGGCACCACCACCGCCCGGGGATTCATCCCCTCCCTGTTGGAGCTAGCCGAGCGGGAGGGCCTCACCACCGCCGCGCTGGCCCATAACGGGTGTCCCTGGATGACCGCCGGATGCGGGTCTGCTGAGGGTGGCTGCCTTAATTTCAGCGGCCATGGCGGCATGGGGCAGACCGTGGCCGCAGCGAGGGGCAGGCGAACCCTTGCCATGCTCGCAAACCCTGAGGCGTATGCCAGAGCGGTCCTGTGGAGTGTTGCCCGCCATTACGCCGCCGCTCGGCTGGCGTCTGAGACTCTCGCGGTCCGGTTGCGCGGCACCGATGAGGGCCCCAACTTTGCCGGGGGATGGCATGGGATGCCGGTCCATATCACCCCAGGGGAGGCGCTAAGCCTTCGCGAGCGGTACGGATTCGAGACCAGCCCCCACACCGCCGCGCCGATCACCGAACGCCTCGCCGCGAATCCTGGCCTTTATGGGTACGAATATTCGAAGGCCACAATCCAGGGCGAGCTTGGATTGATTAGCCAGCGAGACCATGGCGTCGATATCACGGCTTCGTTTGCAGCCGATCGCCCCACAGCATGCCGGGACGGTCTCGCGGCATTGCGCGAAGGCTTCCGCCTTGCCATCCCGGTCGCCATAAAGAAGGGCGCGCCCATCCCTGAGTCCGTGACCATTAGCGCGGGAGGCGAATCCATCACGGTTCCCACGGTCGACGGCGACCGATCTGATCACCGCTACCTAGACCCCCATGGGGTGGTCGTAATCCTGCGCACTAAGGCGAGCCGAGGCGCAGGCCCGGTGGCCGACCTGTTCAGCCTGCGCGGCCACGACTCAGCGCAGCCCCTCGCAGATGGCGCCGTCACTCTTTCATGGCCTAGCTAGTACCAACAGCGGCCACCCTGGCCCCCTGCCCCCTGCCCCTCACGGGGTGGGGGGATTTTTTATGCGCGATCGCCGCCGCTCGCCCCTACTCACTGCTGAGCACCCCTGAGAGGCCCTGAGAGGCCCTGTCGGCACACTCTCGCAGTATTGGCCCCGCTGCAGCACTAAGGCCCCCTGCTGGCCCGCCTAGGCCCCTCTGAGAGCGGCCACGGCCCATAGCGCCGCCATAGCGCCCACACGGCACCCCATGCGGCCCCATGCCGCCCCATGGGATCGCACGCGCGCCCGATCACGCGTACGCGCGCGCATAACATCTCGGCACTATATATAATTATATATAAGAATGCAGCAAAATAGATTAACATCGACAAATCAGACAAGAGGCTGATTCTTTACATCGAAAACCGTCAGAAAAAATATATATTATTAGCTACAATCAATATGTGTTGATGTTAAATATATTTAGCAATCACTATATGTAAAATAGAGCGACATGTACGATTGTCGATGTAAGATTGATACTAACTGCCTGTATTACAAAGGTACTTCCTGGCACTCCTGCTGCGAGGTCTTTCAAAGCGCTCGACTTTTCTAGGCACAGCCGCCAGAAGTTAATTAATAATCTACAATCTTGTTAGAAATTAATTCGGAAAGCAACTCGGGCCTTTCTACACATTGCACATTTTATTTTTCTTGTAAACGCCGAATGGCACTCGTAACTCAAGCCGAAGCAGCAAGGATCCTTGGCGTTTCAGCACCAGCTATTCACCAAGCCGTCAGGCATGGGCGACTGCGGATTGTCTTAGACACAAAAGGAAATAAACGTATCGATACATCCACCCTCTCTGAGGACTATCGGAAAAATACGCAAACCCGTAAGACTACCGCGCATGAGAAGGCGTCACAAGTAAATCCAGAAGAGCTTGAGCAGAAGCATCGGAAAACGTCTACAGCTGGACGCATGACCAAGACGCAGGAGTACATCCCTGATTACGACGAAAGCAGAGCAAGAACTGAACACCTAAAGGCTGAGTTGCTTGAGCTGGACAGGAAGCAGAAGGAAGGATTATTAGTCCCAGCAGCAGATGTAGAAGCAAAGTGGGTTGAAATAATCACGCTGGCTAGAACCAAGACTCTTGGTATTCCGAGCAAGGCAAAACAACGAATCCCAGATCTTGACTCGGGAGCGATGGTGACATTGGAAGACATCGTGCGAGAAACGCTTGAAGACCTTGCTTCGGAGGCTGCGTAATGAGCGATATCAACAGCATCGGTAGGGCTGCACTTTTAGCTTTCAAGCCGCCAGAAAAACTGAGTCTTAGCGAGTGGGCTGATAACTATGCATTCCTTAGTGCTGAATCAAGTGCTGAGGGCGGAAGGTGGAGAACCCTGCCTTACCAGAAGGGGATTATGGATGCGATCACCGATCCAACTGTTGAACAGGTGACGGTGATGAAGTCAGCCAGGGTGGGCTACTCGAAGATTTTGAACCATGTGATTGGGTATCACGTCCATCAAGATCCAGCACCGATCATGCTGGTGCAGCCAACGATTGAGGACGCCCAGGGTTACTCGAAGGAAGAGATTGCTCCGATGTTGAGAGATACGCCGTGTTTAAAGGGGCTTGTTAGTGAAGCCAAGGCTAAGGATGGCGCTAACACGATTATGCAAAAGCAGTTTCCTGGTGGCACGTTGAGCCTTGTAGGGGCCAACTCACCAAGGGGATTCCGTCGTGTCAGCAGGCGGATTGTGCTTTTCGATGAGGTTGATGGCTATCCTCCTTCGGCTGGAGCGGAGGGTGACCAGATCAAGCTGGGTATCAGGCGTACGGAGTACTACTGGAACCGGAAGATTGTTTCTGGCTCTACGCCGACGGTGAAAGACTTCAGTCGGATTGAGCGGATGTACAGCCAATCAGACATGAGGCGTTATTACGTGCCTTGTCCTGACTGCGGTCATATGCAGTATTTGCGGTGGGCAAATATCAGATGGACAGATGGTGATCCATCAACTGCGGCTTATTGCTGTGAGAAGTGTGGTGTCTTTATCCCTCATTCAAAGAAGCGTTGGATGGTTGAGCGTGGTGAGTGGCGCGGCACTTCAGATTTCAATGGCAAGCATGTTGGCTTTCATATCTGGGCTGCGTATAGCTATTCGCCAAATGCTGCGTGGTCGAACTTGGTTGAGGAATTTCTTGATGCGAAACACGACGCAGAGCAGCTGAAGACGTGGGTGAACACGATCTTGGGCGAGGTATGGGAAGACGAGTACGCGAGCAAGATCAGTGGTGAGTCTTTGATGGAAAGAGCTGCTGAGGAGAAGTACAGACATGAGTCCCCTCCTGCAGAAGTGTTACTTCTTACTTGCGGATGTGACTGCCAGGACGACAGATTGAGTTTGTCAGTCTGGGGATGGGCGAGGGATGAAGAGGCTTATCTGGTTGATCGAGTTGTTCTGCATGGATCACCGTCACGACCGGAAGTATGGGGTCAGCTAGATGAGGTGCTACAGAACCCGTATGACACGGAGGATGGAAGAAGCCTAAATATTGAAGTTTGCTGCATTGACTCTGGTGGTCATCACACCCAAGAGGTGTATGGATACAGCCGTGAGCGTGCGGCGATGGGCGTGATTGCGATTAAAGGCATGGGCCAAAAGGGCAAGCCTCCATTGGGCAAGCCAAGCAAGGTCGACATCAATTTCAAGGGAAGAGCGATGAAAAATGGAGCTCAATTATTTCCGGTTGGTGTTGATGGGGTGAAGTCATTGTTGTTTGGAAGGTTGAAACACAACGATCCAGGCCCTGGATACCTGCATTTCTATCCAACAGTTGGTCCTGACTACTTCTCGGAACTAACAGCTGAGCGACAGGTATTGAGATATCGAAATGGATTTCCAGAAAGGGTTTGGGTCAAGAAAAGTCAAAGTCCAAACGAAGCATTGGATGAAATGGTCTATGCATATGCCGCATTACACCGTCTATATCAGAAATTTGATCGCAGAAGCATCTGGGATCAGTTTGAGAAGCGTAATGAGCCTAAACAGGCAGCTCAGCTAGGATCTAAGCAGCAAAAACGGCCTAAACGCCGTAATTTCGTCCAAAGCTGGTAGTCCCGTGAACATCCCAAGCGAGATTAGGGCTGGCGACACCGTTAAGTGGAGAGATGACTCCACTACGGATGTTTTCGGCAACGAGGTCAAAAGTGACGAGTGGACTCTTACTTATTACTTGAGGTTTAATCACACTCACGAAGCTCATACAACAGTTGGCGCTGCGTATGGAACAGGGTGGGAGTTCACGATATCTGCCACTGATTCAGCTGGGTTTGATGCCGGGTCTTGGTATTGGCAAGCGATTGCGACCAAAGCTGCTGAAAAAATCACGCTTGGGTATGGATCCTTAGAAGTCGAGCCTTCTCTTAGTTACACAGGCCAAGCCAATGCTTACGACGGCAGATCTCAGGTCAAGAAAGACCTTGAAGCTATTCAGCTTGCGATTCGCACTCTGATTGCAGGTGGAGCGGTACAGGAATACAAGATTGGCAATCGCAATTTGAAACGATATGACTTAGCTGATTTAATTCAGCTAGAAGCTCGATATAAGGCAGAAGCCAAGAGAGAAGAGCAGGCTGAGCTTATGGCCAACGGCCTTGGCAATCCACGCAACATGTTCGTGAGGTTCAACTGATCATGGGTATTCGCACTCGCGTCATGGGTTTCTTGGGCTTTGGCAAGCCAAACCCAGCTCCAATTTCTCGTCGGGCATATAACGGCGCGATGGTCTCGAGGCTGACATCTGATTGGATGTCGACTCAGGCCAGTGCTGACGCTGAGATCAGAACGAACCTGCGAAAGCTGCGTGATCGTTCACGCGAAATGGTGCGGAATAATCCGTACGCAAGGCAAGCAAAGCGCACAACACAAATCAATGTGATTGGCACTGGCGTCAAGTTGCAGTCGCAAGTGTTGCAGCTAAGAGGAACGAAGCGCGACACCAGAATCAACAAGGAGATTGAGTCGAAGTGGGAAGTTTGGACTCGTGCGGTCCATTGCGATTGTGCAGGCCGCTATAGCTTCCATGAATTTGAGTGGCTTGCTGTTGGAGCGATGTGTGAATCAGGGGAAGCTCTTTTTCGCATTATTAGGCAGCCATTTGGCGATTCAAAGGTGCCTCTGGCGCTGCAGATGCTTGAAAGCGATCTTTTAGATGAGGCTTATCAGGGTGGAACGCTTGCCAAGAAAAATGAATGGCGTAATGGCGTAGAGGTCAACGAATGGGGTCGCCCTGTTCGTTATGCGATTTTGACGCGCCACCCTGGTGATACTTGGTTCCAGGGAACTCCGGATCCAAACAGGAAGCATGTTTTCTTGCCTGCGGATGATGTAATTCATCTGTTTATGCCAGATCGCCCTGGTCAGAACCGTGGCGTGCCTTGGTTCCATAGCGTTATGGCGGATGCGCATCAATTGCAGGGGTACGAGGAAGCTGCGGTAATTCGCGCTCGTGCTGGCGCGAGCATCATGGGCTTCATCACCAATAACGAAGGTGAGTTGATTGCTGATGATGTTGAAAACAACCAGCGCATCAGTGAGTTTGAGCCAGGCACATTCAAGTATCTGTCGCCGGGCGAGACGGTGAACGTCCCTGCAATTGACTCACCGGATCAACAGTTCGAGATGTTTGTCAAGAACAAGGTCAGGCGCTTTGCTTCAGGCTTTGGTTGTTCTTATGAGACGTTGTCTCGTGATTTCAGCGACACCAACTACAGCAGCAGCCGTTTGAGCTTGCTTGAGGATCGTGAGCATTGGCGTGTAGTGCAGAAGTATCTAGTGGATACGTTCCATATGCGCGTTTATCGGGAGTGGCTAAATCTTGCAGTTCTATCTGGAGAGCTGCAATTTGCAGATTATGAGCTTCGTCCTGAGCGTTATGACCGCCCACGCTGGATGTCTCGCGGCTGGAGCTGGGTTGATCCATTAAAAGAAGTAAGGGCTTACCGCGAAGCGGAACAAGCTGGCTACATGACTAAGGCCCAGATCATTGCTTATTCAGGCGGTGATTATGACGACAACATCAATGAATTAGCGCGAGAGCAAGAGCTTGCGGCTGACGCTGGAGTGAAGTTGGACAAGGATCTTGATCTGACAGACGAAACTGTGCAGCTTGACTTGCTTGAATCAGTAGAGCCCACACGTAAGCGCGGTAATGGCAAACGTAAACGGAGTTGAAATCGACCTTATGCCTAATGAAGGCATGAGGGAAGAAGCTCAACGTTACCGCGACTGGAAATCTGATGGAGAAGGTGGTGGTACTGATGTTGCTAGAACAAGGGCAACTCAAATTCTTAGCGGTAATGAGCTGTCTGCCGACACTGTCATCACAATGTCAGCTTGGTTTGCGAGGCATTTAGTTGATAAGCAAGGGCAAGGATATAGCCCTGGGGAAGATGGATATCCAA
>Ga0315315_10000682_pt1 | contig 29401 bp, 23 predicted proteins | sample M140m3416metaG_FD_203699 | JGI IMG/M metagenome (GOLD analysis project Ga0315315, IMG submission 203699) | Ammonia-oxidizing marine archaeal communities from Monterey Bay, California, United States - M1 40m 3416 | ecosystem: Environmental > Aquatic > Marine > Intertidal zone | place: USA... | reverse complement strand
ATTTACATGAAACCAATCACCTCCACCTCCACCAGGACCTCCTTGAGCTTGTATCATATTGATATCAATAAGCTCAGGGTAATCGGAGATATTTGAAACATAATTAGGCCCACTAGGATCTGTATCTTGACACATGTGATCCCAGATGTGCCATTCCCATACTATATTTGCCCCACCATTTCCATCTGGTTCTAACTCAACAAAATGAGTTGGCCATTTATCTGAACTTGCATTATTATATCCTGCTGCATTTAACTCAGCAGAAGTCTTTTTCTCATAAGCAGTAAGCAAAACATTATCTCGAATTAATGTTAAATCATGATGACTTACATGATCGCTATTCGCATAAGTATATTCCCAAACTACGGATCCATCTGGCGCAATTTCTTGAACAATACCACCTCCAGCAGCTATATTACCAGAGCTAAATACACTAGTATTACCTTTTGTCCCTCTTATTAAGTTACCATTTTCTTTTAGTGCTACTGTATAGTTACACTCGGTAGTCATATTCCAAGTATGTGCTATATTTTGATTTTCATCAATTAAATAGGTTGTGTTGGACCCTTGCGCATTAAATAATGCAAAACCATTAAAAGATTGTCCGTTCATCAATAGTGATGAAATAAGAAGTGTTAATACTAATAGTGATTTTTTCATTTTTTTTGTTTTGGATTAAGTTAAAGCAAGATTTAAAACAAGCTATTTATATTTTTCATAGAGCTTCTTAAAATCAACTTTTTCATTACACATGTTCCATGTTCTATTAGACGATAAAATATCATAATATATTCAATTATTGTGATATTATCTTCTTATATATAATCCCATTGTCAGTCTTAATTTGAATAAAATATATTGAATTAGAATATCTTGCTAAGTTAATAGAAGTTCTGTATTCTCCATCGTGATTTATTGCACTTTCTTTATAAATAGATTCTCCAATAGAATTAAAGAGTATAAGTTCTAAATTACTTTTTTGAGTATTTATAAATTGTATATTTATGAGACCTTGAAATGGGTTAGGAAATAGCTTAAGTTTAGTTATGCCATTATCATATACAGATACATTTGCACATTCTACTTCACAGTCTGTTAAAGATGAGTATACTCCTTGCCCATTTCCTGGGTCATAACAATTACCCTGATTATCACAATCCCAACTAGGTGCAATACAACTACTCTGACAAGAAGCTAAACTACTATATTGACCAGATCCAGTACCTGGGTCATAACAATTACCCTGATTATCACAATCCCAACTAGGTGCAATACAACTACTCTGACAAGAAGCTAAACTACTATATTGACCAGATCCAGTACCTGGGTCATAACAATTACCCTGATTATCACAATCCCAACTTGATGAATTATTAATACCCTCACATACTACTTCAACCTCTATATTATAATAGAAATAGTAATATCCCGGATAGCCTGTTAGTCCAGCACTTGAATTAGTTATACTAATTGCAGAGGCTATATCATAAGGATAAATTGCATTTTCATTATTTCTATACAAGCCAATGTTTTGAAGTGCCCCAGATGCAACACCTAGCTGCATATCATTACCTATTGGAACCTCAAAATTAAGTATTATTTGTTGTTGTCCAGCAATAACATTTAAAGTGGTGTCATCAATCACTACACCATTACTATTTCTTAATTCAAAAAGTATCGAAGTTGAAGACTCGGCATCAATAATAGCTGACTTAATAACACATTCCTTATATGCATTGAATACCAAATGCTGGTCATTATTAAAATAGCCTCCTGAACCAAAAGTGTTGTCTAAAGCACCTCCAAATGCAACTGTAGTATTTGCAATAGGATCAAAATTAATTGCTGAGGGATTTGTACAACCTAGAATAGGTTGTTGGCAGCTCCCATCATCAAAGCACACAGATGCATCATAATTTATTGCAGTTATGTCAGTACAACCTGCACTATAGCAACACGAACCATCATTAAAAATTGCAACTGTTGAATAATTATATGCTATTGGATCTGTACAACCATAATCTGCGTTACTACAACCATTACTTGTTAGTAGTCCAGATCTATAGTTATTAATAGATGCTATCATTCTATTCTTTTGATCCTGAGTAAATATATTCATACATGCATCATCAGTATAGTCCATATAATTCATAAACATATCACCACTTGTACCATTTCCGCTACAATTTGAAGTAGATGGGAAAGATGGACAACCATAATTAGAGCCTGAATGTTCAGGAGTATCATTACAAAAATCATTACCACAATTAGAATCCCCCCATATATGCCTTAAGTTTAACCAATGTCCAACTTCATGAGTTGCAGTTCTTCCTAAATCATAAGGAGCTGTAGCCGTACCCATGTTACCAAAATAAGCATAATCACACACAACCCCATCAGAACTTACAGTTCCTCCAGGAAATTGAGCATAGCCTAATAAACCACCAGACAAATCACAAACCCATATATTAAGATATTCCAAAGGATTCCAGGCATCAACACCTCCTGAAGAAGTATATTTCACACCATCGTTAGTACTGAAAGAAGATTGTGAGGTAGATGTTCTTGTAATACCAGTAGTTATATTTCCGTTAGGATCTTCTGTAGCTAAACAAAATTCTATCTCAGTATCTGCAGCAACTGATAAAAAAGCTGAGGGCGTATTAACGGCATCTGGGTTCTGTCTTCTAAAATCTTCATTTAGTATATCTATCTGAGACTGAATCTGCTGATCGGAGATATTTTCATTATTATTATTATAAACAACATGCACAACAACAGGTATCGAAATAATATTACCTAGATTTTTATTAGCATTATACTTTATCCAATTCTGTAATTTAACTTCATTATCTTGAATCTTTTTTACTAATGCTGGATTATTTTCTTTTTGTTCTTCAAAATAAATCATAGTCCCACAATTTCTTTCTTGGCTTTTTAATTTATTAACATTAAAAATTAGCAAACAAAGCAATATGAAAAAACCTTTTTTTATAAATAAATCAGAAATTCTAATAAATAACATTTTTTTAATTTTTATATTCTTTAATTAATAATTAGACGATATTATAATCTAAAAAATTCGGTGAAGTTTATTGCTTTATTAGGCGAATACTAATACCTTCTAACTTTAGCACATACACACCGGTTGAAAGATTAGATATATCAATCTTATTATCATAAGTTTGAATAACTTTTTCACCTAACATATTATAAATTTGTTTTAATCCCTTATGATTAACATCTATTTGTTTGTTAGCAGGGTTTGGATATACTAATACCGTTTTCATTTGATTCTCATCAACTGATGTACTACCACTTGAACTGATATTAATATTATCAAGGAATAAGTTATTCTCATATTGATTGACATTCCTAAACTTAATCATAACACCATCCTTATTTGCATAATTATTTAGATTAATAGTCTCAGAATTCCAGTCATTATTATTATTTGGAAACCATTCAAATCCATTAAATATTGGATTAGTAGTTACTAAATCAGCTCCAGCTTCTTCCCATATTTTCTGCCAAGTTAATCCACAGTCAGAAGAAATTAAAATGATTAAGGTATCAGACCAATTTTCTGTAAGGCTAGGGTCAGTCCATAGTGAGTAAGCATAATCAAAACCTAAAGTAATAGTAGATGCTCCAGTAAAATTCATCATAGGAGAGTTTAGATCATCATACTCTCCATTTGCAGAATATATTGAATTCTCAATAGAAATAGAACTACTACTATTATATCCATAACTTGAATTTATAGCCCATGTTTGATCGCCATCAGGATTATCAATTGACCAATCATTCGGAAATGATGTAGCCTGAAATCCTTCAGAAATAGTAGAATTAGCTCCTGAACATCCACAAGCTGACACACATGCATTATAACTACTGTAGGTGCCATTTCCATTTCCTGGATCTATACAATTTCCTTGACTATCACAGTCCCATGAACTTGAGACAATTCCGTTACAATTAACAGAAACATTAGAATTTGCTAAAGCTATTCTACCCCCCTGCCATGTAGCAGCATTTAATGTTCCTAACATCACATCTACCTGACCTGCAGAAAACATCCATTGATCGCTTGAATATGACATATAATTCTCATCCATATCTAATACATTAGTGTTAAAAATATTTGAATATGATAAATCATTACAAGTATTATTATTAGTGCTAGCATTAACAGAGCCAAAATAAATATCTTCAGTAGCAGGGGTATCATCAACATCACCCCAACTGTAATTGCCATTTAAATCATTATCACAACACCCGTTACTTTCACAAAATGTATGACTAAGACCTAAATAATGTCCAACTTCGTGTGTAGTTGTTCTACCATCACTAGAGTTACTAGCATTCCCAATAGTACCAAAAAATCGATAATCCACAACAATACCATCTTTCCAAGATTGATTACCAGACTGTAATCCAGGAAGATAAGCATAGCCAAGTGTTTGTCCTCCGCCTGATGATCCAATTTTACAAATCCAGATATTAAGATATCTTAATGGATCCCAATTATCAATTCCTCCACTAGATGCTTGTTTCATATCATTAGATTGTGTATTATAATCCCACTCAGAATTATTAGTAGCTGTTCTAGTTATTCCTGTTGTTGGGTTTCCAGATGGATCAATACTTGCTAGGCAAAATTTGATCTGTGGGTTGCCAACATTATTAATAAATGTATTTCTTGGAGGATTAGGAAACTCAGGATTTGTTTGACTATAATCTTGATTTAATATTAAAAATTGATCTTCAATTTGAGCATCTGGTATATTTGTGTTTGCACCAACTGCGTCTTGTGCTCTATGAATAATATGAATTACAACTGGAATTGTAATGACAGGTTGATTTTTACTGTAAGTAAACTGATTTTTGTTATTGTAATTGTAAAGACTCTGTCTAGTTAGTTCATAGTCTAGATTATTTTCTAATTCATTTTTTATTAGATCAGTTGTCATACATTTTTTATCCCATTCTTGAGATAAAGCATTAATACTTAAAAATATTAGCGTGTATAGGATTATTTTTTTCATTTGACAAATATAAGAAATTATTTTATTATGCATAGTTTATCTGAAAATAAGTTATGCAATTTTTTTGATTTTTTTAATTATTATGTTTAGAAGATATTTGTTTTGCATCATTCCAATATTTATCCATTTCAACAAGTGTCATATTATCAAAATTTAAACCAGCATTACTAATTATCTTTTCCATAATTTGGAATCTTTTAATAAAGCGTTTATTTGTTCTTTCTAATGCATCCTCCGGATTTACATCAACAAAGCGAGCGTAGTTAGTTAAAGCAAAAAGCACATCACCAAATTCAGACTCAATTCTATCTTGATCTTTTTTTTCAATCTCAACTTTTAATTCTTCTATCTCTTCCAGAACCTTTTCCCAAACCTGAGTTTTATTATCCCAATCAAAACCAATACCTCTAACTTTTTCTTGTATTCTGAATGCTTTTACAATCGCAGGTAATGATTTAGGAACTCCTTCTAGTACAGATGCCTTTCCTTCTTTTAATTTTAATTTTTCCCAGTTCTTTTTTACTTCTTCTGAATCAGTAACCTCAACATTTGAATAAATATGCGGATGCCTATGAACTAGCTTATCACAAACAGAATTAATAACATCAGCAATATCAAAGTCATTTGTTTCAGATGCAATACGAGAATAAAACACTATATGTAATAAAACATCACCCAATTCCTTTTTAATTTCTTGAGTATCTTTATCCAATATTGCATCAGATAACTCATAAATTTCCTCAATTGTAAGATAGCGGAGACTATCGAATGTCTGTTTTTTATCCCAAGGACATTTCTCTCTTAACTCATCCATAATAGTTAATAAACGAGCAAATGATTTTGTTTTATTTTCCATATTATTTTTTACCTCGCAAACTTAATTAATCCTTTCATTTATATTAGTTTTGCATCAAATTATTTCAAATGAGTTTTCTACCAGTTTTTTTCATTACAATCGGATTTTTAGTATTTGTATTTGCAGGTATTGGGATTAAAATCCTTCTTAAAAAAAATGGAAAATTTTCTGGCACTTGTGCAAGCCAAAGTCCTTTTTTAAATACAGAAGGAGAAGCTTGTGGGCTCTGTGGAGCGAGCGCTGAAGAAAAATGTAAAAATGAATAGGCTTAATTAACAATTCTATTTTGCATACTTGGACTAACAAAAGTCTTCCAATCACCATTTTTTTCTGTATAAACTAAGTACACTTCTATTTCAGAACGGGATTTAACAAATTGTTTGCTTAACTTTACTCCCATTACCATAAATGCAGTTGCATAGGCATCAGCTAACATGCAATTATCATGTATTACTGTTACACTTAACAAACGGTTTTGTGCAGGAAAACCAGTGAAAGGATTGATAGTATGAGCATATTTTACGCCATTTGATTCATAGAATTTTCTGTAATTACCTGATGTTGCTAAGGCCTTATTTTCCAAATCCAAAATAAACTGAAAACGCTCTAGTACATCAATAGAAGCAGACGGTTTATCTACACCAACTCGCCAAATATTGCCATCTGCATTCTTACCTTTTGCTAATAACTCACCTCCTACTTCTACCAAGTAATTGCTATCACCTTTGCTTTCTAAAAACTGACCAATTATATCAACTGTATAGCCTTGAGCAATAGAATTAAAATCCAAACTCATTCCTTTTGGTAAAACTAAAGAATCAGCAACCAAACTGATTTTATCAAAACCAACATAAGGCAAGATTTTTTGAAACTTTGCAGAGTCAATTACCAAAGAATCACCCATCTTATTTTTATAAAAACCCCAAGCATTTACAAGGGGTGAAACTGAACAATCAAAATTCCCTTCACTTTCCAAAAACACTTTTTTAGCTCCAAAAAAAACAGTATTGAATAATGTATCTGTTTTGATGTTCTCCTTCTTATTTAATTTTGAAATAAGCGAATAGTCCTTATAAACTGAAAGTGAACTATCGACGTCTAATATAATACTGTCAATTTGTGATTTATAATTTTCTCCGTTTTCAGAAAGGTATTGTATATGATAATAACTACCTTGTGCTTCTCCAGAATTCTTAACCAATATTCTGTTATCAGCAGGTGAACACGCACATAAAAATATGACTAATAAATATATGATATTTTTCATGGCAACAAAAATACACATAATAGATTTATCTTAAATTAGTATTGAAATTAAAAAAAGCCGAGAAACTACTCGGCTTTAACAACTAACAACTAGTAAATATCTTTTATTTATCCTCCAAAGTCATCAAATCTCACATTTTCATCAGGGATTCCCCAATCATCAGCCATTTTGATAACCGCTTGATTCATCATTGGCGGACCACAGAAATACAATTCAATATCTTCTGGTGCTTCATGATTAGTTAAATACTGATCAATTACCACTTGGTGTACAAAGCCTACAAAACCATCCCCTTCAGTATCATTCATATCTTTCATTGGCTTCCAATTATCACCTTCTTTTGCATCTGAAAGTACCAAGTAAAATTTAAAGTTAGAGAATTCTCTTTCTAATGAACGGAAATGCTCAATATAAAAAAGTTCAGCTTTTGATCTTCCACCATACCAATAAGAAACTTTTCTTCCTGTTTTTAATGTTTTGAATAATTCATATAAGTGGGAACGCATTGGTGCCATACCTGCACCACCACCAATATACAACATCTCAGCTTCAGAATTATTAATAAAGAACTCTCCGTAAGGTCCTGAAATAGTTACCTTGTCTCCTGGCTTACGCCCAAAAATATAAGATGATGCAACGCCGGGATTGATATCAGCCCAAGTGTTTTTATCTCTATCCCATGGTGGAGCCGCGACCCTAACATTCAACATAATTTTCCTTCCTTCAGCAGGATAAGAAGCCATAGAATATGCCCTTACAACATCCTCATCATTCTTCATGACTAAGTTACGCATAGCAAAGTCTCCTTCTCCCCAATCCTTCTCAAACTTATTTGGCTCTCCTGGATGATCCTCAGGATGTGCTGTAATATCCATTTCAGAAAAAGGAATCTCACAATTAGGTATTTCAATTTGAATATACCCTCCTGCCTCATATGGCATGTCTTCTGGGATCTCAACAATAAATTCTTTAATATAAGTAGCCACATTATAGTTAGATACTACTGTTGCCTCCCATTTTTTAACGCCAAAAACTTCTTCAGGAATATCTATTTCCATATTCTCTCTTACCTTAACTTGACATCCTAAACGGAAATTACTCGCTACTTCTTTACGAGAAAAATGTGGTTCCTCAGTTGGTAGGATACTGCCACCACCACTATGAACTTGACAAGTACATTGTACGCAAGTACCACCACCTCCACAAGCTGAGGGTAAGAAAATACCCTCATTACCTAACGTAGTTAATAGCGTATTTCCACCATCAACTATAATCTCTTTTTCTCCATTAATCTTTATAGTAATTTTTCCTGAAGGCGATAATTTTGTTTTCACAAAGAGTAAAAGGCCTACTAAAGTAAGGATAACCAAAAGGAAAACCACTATACTACTTAATATTGTTGTTGTACTTAATAATATCATTCTTTATTATTCTTTTTGAAATTATAATTTAATACCCATGAAACTCATAAAAGCCATACCCATTAAACCTGTAATTATATATGTAATACCAAGACCCCTCAGAGCTGGTGGTACATTTGAATATCTTATTTTCTCTCTTATGGCTGCAATACCTACTATTGCTAAAAACCAACCTACTCCAGAGCCAAGTCCAAAAACAGTTGCTTCAGTAATACTAGAATAACCACGTTCTTGCATAAATAAAGAACCTCCTAAAATTGCACAATTTACAGCAATAAGAGGCAAAAATATACCAAGCGAGCTATATAATGCAGGAGAAAATTTTTCAATAACCATTTCAACTAATTGTACAATTGAAGCAATAACAGCAATAAACATAATAAAAGAAAGAAAAGATAAATCAACATTTATAAAATCATTAGAAATCCACACTAATGCTCCTTCTTTTAAAACATAACTTTCTAATAAATAATTAAATGGTATGGTAATTCCTAAAACAAAAATAACTGCAGCACCCATACCAACAGAAGTTTTAACTGTTTTAGAAATTGCTAAATATGAACACATTCCTAAAAAATAGGCAAAGACCATATTATCAATAAAGATTGATTTTATAAAAATATTTGCTAAATCTTGCATACTATTTATTTTCAATTAATTTTTCGTTTCTAGATCTTTGCCACCATATCAAAATCCCGACAGTAACTAGAGCCATTGGCGGAAGTATCATCATACCATTATTCTCATAACCTAGATCATATAACCCTAATTTTTCTAAAACTGGATAGCCATACAATGTGCCTGCACCTAAGAGTTCACGAAAAAAAGCTACAATTATTAAAATAACTCCATAGCCAAAAGAATTACCTAAACCATCTAGGAATGCTTTACCAGGTGGGTTTGCCATTGCAAAAGCTTCTAATCTTCCACAAATAATGCAATTGGTTATAATTAAACCAACAAATACAGAAAGCTCTTTACTAACATCATATACAAATGCTTTAAGTACTTGATCAACTAAAATAACAAGCGCAGCAATAACAACAAGAAAAACAATAATTCTTATTCTTGAAGGAATCATATGACGCATTAATGAAACTAAAACATTAGCAACCGATAATACAACTAAAACAGATAATGCCATAACAACAGCAGGTTTTAATTGAACAGTTATTGCTAAAGCTGAACAGATACCCAATACTTGTACAGTAATTGGATTATTGTCATCAAGTGGATCGCTTAATAATTTTATATTCTTTTTATCAAATAAGGAATCTTTACTCATCTTCTTAATTTATTATTGAATCATTAACCGCAACTACTGAATCCATTGCAGAAAAAACTGAATTTACCTCATTAGTTGGCTTTATTTTATTAAAATAAGGTAAGTACATTGTTAACCTCTCTAATAACATATCCGTAACACCATCAGAGGTAATTGTACCTCCTGAAATACCATCTACTCCATACATATTATCTTCACCAGCACCTCCTTTAATTACTTTAATTGATTTTAACTCTTCCCCATCAAAAATTGATTTACCTGAAAAAGGTTCCTGAAAAAAAGGTTGATTAATTTCAGCTCCTAGACCAGGCGTTTCAGCTTTATGATCAAATACTGCACCAAAGACCTTATTTAAATCATCTTCCAATGAGATAAAACCCCATATTGGACCCCATAACCCCTTTCCTCTTAAGGGAATTATATATTGTTTTTTTCCATCAACCTCACTAATAAATAAAGGTAATGATTGTAATTTTTTATCTTTTTTTAATTCTTTCTGTAAATCCACATCAAATGCAACACCATCAATTTCTTCACCTTTGTAATTAAGCACTAATTCCTCTTTGACAAAAATAGGATACTGAATGTCAGCTGCATCTCTGTCAATATTAATACCGACAGAACTTAAAATATTTTGCTTTTTTTCTAAAAGTATATTTCTTGATTGGAAAGGTTTTAATGAAATAGCTGCAACAGATAAAAGAGCTGCTACAACAACTACCATTACTGCAGCAAAACCGAAAGTATAAGAATTTTTATTTACATCCATTTTTTATAATATTGAGATTAGACAATTCATCTATTACTTTTTAATTTATTCGTTTTAATCTTTTTTTGATATTGGCATCTACAATATAATGATCAATTAAAGGTGCAAATACATTCATTAATAAAATTGCTAACATCATACCTTCAGGATATGCCGGATTAAATACTCTTATAAGAATTGCAAAGAAACCAATTAAAAAACCATAAATAATCTTACCCTTATTTGTCTGTGATCCAGTCACGGGATCAGTTGACATAAACACAGCACCAAAAGCAAAACCACCAATTAACAAATGAATATGAGCTGGAGTACTCATAAGGAAATTTACTCCCCAAAAATTAAATAATAATGCAGTTAAATATCCTCCTAAGAAAGTTGAAAGAATAATTCTCCAGCTACCAACACCTGAAAAAATCAAAATCAAAGCACCTATAATAATAGCTAAAAAAGATGTCTCACCAACAGAGCCTGGTATATAGCCTATTAAAGCATCATTAAAACTCCATTGCAAATTATCCCATGATGATGTATTTGTTGCCAAAGCACCTAAAATTGTTTCACCAGAGTAACCATCTACAGCTGCTCCATGAACCCAGACCTTATCACCAGACATATAAGATGGATACGCAAAAAACAAGAACGCTCTGGCAGTTAAAGCAGGATTTAAAATATTCATTCCTGTTCCTCCAAAGACTTCCTTACCAATTACTACTGCAAAAACTACTGAAACTGCAAGCATCCATAAAGGAACATCAACAGGCATAATTAAAGGAATTAACATACCTGTAACTAAGTAACCTTCATTAACCGAATGTCCTCTAGATATTGCAAAAGCAAATTCAACAGATAAACCTACAGCATAAGAAACGGCTAAAAGGGGCAAAAATTTCCAAAATCCAAAAATTAAATTATTTAGAAAATTTGTTTCTACAGAAACTGCATTAAAGTATTGATCACCAATATTCCACATTCCAAAAACAATACAAGGAATTAGAGATAATACAACAAAAGCCATTGATCTTTTCAAATCTACTGCATCTCTAATATGTGATCCGGATTTAGTAGTATGATCAGGAACAAATAAAAATGTTTCGAAAGCATCATATGCTGGATACATTTTTTCAAGCTTACCTCCTTCTTCAAAATGAGGTTTTACTGACTCTAAGATATTTTTAAATAATTTCATATTAACTATTTTCTTTTCTTACTAAATCCAAACCATTTCGAATAATGGATTGCACCTCGATTTTTGAAGTACAAACAAACTCGCACAATGCTAAATCTTCAGGAGATACTTCATAAATACCTAAATTTTCCATCAATTCAATATCCCCAATCATACATGCTTTTATCAACTGAGTTGGGTAAATATCCATAGGCAATACTTTTTCGTATTCACCCGTCATAACATAAGCACGTTCTTCACCATGCATATTCGCAGTTAAAGCGTATTTTTTTGAAGGTTTTAGCCAAGACAAAAATGTTTTTGAAGCAGAGAACTTATGCGTTCCTGGCAAAATCCATCCTAAAAACTCTTGTTCTTTTCCTTCTTCAATTACAGTAATTGTAGTGTGATAAAAACCTAATGTTCCATTTTCATCGATTTGCTGACCTGATAAAACATCACCAGAAATAATTCTATTATCTCCTTCTTTCAAATTATCCGTAAGTAAGTTAGTAACTGATGCTCCTGCAATTGTTCTGTAATATCTTGGTTTCAGAATCTGGGAACCCCCTAAGGCAATAATTCTTGAAATGTCATATTTCCCTTCGGTAAATAATCTTGCAATTGCAATAACATCTTGTGGTTCTAAATACCAAACCACGTCACCTTTGTTAATAGGATCAATATGATGCATTTGCACCCCTACATTTCCTGCAGGATGAGCTCCACTTATTTTATTTATCTCAACTCCTTTTACCTCAGTAAATACTTTAGAAGGATTAGTATTTCCATCAATATTCAAATGAGTTTTTCCAGAAGTTAACTTAACAATATAATCCAATCCTTTTTGAAACAACTCATCCATTCCATAAAGTGCAAAGTCATTATCAATCGTTAAAGGAGCTGTATTGAAAGCTGAAATAAAGATAGATTTAGGCATATCAATCGGATTCGCAATTATATCATAAGGTTTTTGTCTTACAAATGGCCAAACTCCCGCAATTAGCATGCTATCAATAATTTGTTCTCTTGATAAACTATCAGAACTAGCAACAGCAAAATCCTCATAGGCAATCTCAGCATCTGCTTTAATCACTACTTCAAGTATTTTTCTTTTTGCACCTCTTACAATAGCAGAAACTTCTCCACTTACTGGTGATGAAAAATTTACTTTATCATTATATTTATCAAAAAACAATGTTGTTCCTGCTTTTACTCTATCACCAACTTTTACAGCTAGCTTTGGTGTTAACCCATGAAAGTCAGTAGGTTTTAATACATATTTATCAGTAGATTTTACTGAAGCGTATACTTTGTCAGCCTCACCAAGTAAATTGATGTTCAAGCCTTTTTTTAATCTTATTTCTTTAGACATCCTTATTAAATTAGATTTTTCGGATGCAAAAGTATAAATTTGCAGCTATTATTCAGCTATTTAAATCATAATTTTAAATGAGATTCAATAACTTACTAACACTACTAATTATTTCTATAGTTTTAATGAGTGCTTGCCATATTACAAAAAAAATAGCGAGTACAGATAATGCACCAAAAGAAGGCAATATTATTAAGGAAATAGCTAGTCCAGAATTTAAAAAAATTTATAAAAACGAAACCTTTAACCAACAATTAAAAACCCTGCTTTGTCATAAAATAAATGATGAACTTTCACTTCCATTAGTTCATTTAAATGCTGAAGACAAACTTTTGGTAAGTTTTGATGATTTGGATGCTGATATTAAGGACTATTATTACACCATTATACATTGTAATTCTGACTGGACAGAAAGCAATTTAATGCAAATTGAATACATTAGTGGATTTACTGATGAGCCCATAACAGATTATGAGTTTTCATTTAATACCCTACAGCAATATACGCACTATAGTTTTAGTTTTCCAACTGCAGAAATGAAAGCTACCCTATCTGGTAATTATGTATTTAAGATCTTTGAAGAAGGTGGAAAAACAGTTGCTTATAAACGTTTTAAGATATTGGAACCTAAGGTTACAATTGAAGCTGAAGTGAGGCGTGCAACTTTGGCTGTGGACAGAAATACAAAGCATGAGATTGACTTTACAATTAAGCATCCTAACTTAGCAGTTACTGACCCATTTTCGGACATAAAAGTTACTATAAAGCAAAACAATAAAGAAGATAATGCTATAACAAAACTTACTCCTATTTTTATTAAAAATGATGAATTGGTGTATGATTATGAGGATGACAATACATTTTGGGCTAACAATGAATTTCGTCATTTTGACACCAAGAGTTTACGCTTTCAATCAGAAAGAATAGAAAAAATTACTTTTGATAGCACATATAACCATGTATATTTATTAAATGATATAAACCGTCCTTTTAACCGCTATTCCATTGAACCAGATATTAACGGAAAGTTCCTCATTAAATCACAAGAAGGGTGGAAATCATCCATAGAGGCGGACTATGCTTTTGTACATTTCACTTTACCTGTTGATCCCATCAATTATGGGGACTTATACGTATTAGGTGAATTTTCTGACTGGGAATTAAAAGAAGATTTCAAGCTAAAATACAATGCTGAACTAAATCAATATAAAGGAAGTATTTACTTAAAACAAGGGTATTACAATTACCATTACGCCCTAAACAATACTATTACAGATCAAGTAGATGTTTCCTTTATTGAGGGAACACACTATCAAACGCGTAACGACTATTATTTATATGTTTACTGCCGTTCTGTAGATGATAGATATGATAGATTGGTAGGCTTTTTAAAAACATCATCAAAAGAACTTTTTTAATAATAGCAAAATAGTAAATTTGCAAATAGAATTTTATAAATAAAAATACAAAAATGTCAAACGGATTTTATAATGTGCCCAAAGCGGTAAACGAGCCAGTAAAAGGTTATGCTCCAGGAAGCCCTGAGCGTACTGAATTACTAGCAGAATACAAAAGAATGTACAATACTACTGTTGATGTACCAATGTATATTGGAAACAAACAAGTATTTACTGATGATAAAAGGACCATAACACCTCCTCATGAGCATGGACATGTAATCGGAACTTCCAATTATGGTGGAGAACAAGAAGTTCGTGATGCAATTGCTGCGGCTATGTCTGCTCGTGAGAAGTGGGCAAATATGAGTTGGGAGCATAGAGCTTCTATCTTTTTAAAAGCTGCTGATTTATTAGCGGGACCTTACCGTTCAAAACTAAATGCAGCTACTATGCTAGCACAAAGTAAAAATATAATGCAAGCTGAAATTGATGCTGCTTGTGAATTAATTGATTTCTTCAAATTTAATGTACAATATATGAGTCAATTGTACAAAGAGCAACCAGAATCATTACCAGGAATGTGGAACCGGCTGGAGCATAGACCTTTGGAAGGTTTCGTGTTTGCATTGACACCATTTAACTTTACTTCTATCTGCGCTAACCTTTGTGCAGCTCCAGCAATGCTAGGAAATGTAGTAGTTTGGAAACCAGCAGAAACACAAATTTATTCTGCACAAGTAATAATGGAAATATTCCAAGCAGCAGGATTACCTGATGGGGTAATCAATATGGTAACGGTTAGTGGCAGAGAGATTTCAAAAGTAGTATTTGAAGATAAAAACTTTGCAGGATTACACTTTACAGGTAGTACTGATGTATTCCGAACACTTTGGAAAGAAATAGGTAACAACATTCAAAAATATAAATCATACCCTAGAATAGTTGGTGAAACAGGGGGTAAAGATTTTATTATTGCACATAAATCGGCAATAGCAACAGAAGTAGCAACAGCTATTTCAAGAGGTGCTTTTGAATTCCAAGGACAAAAATGTTCAGCTGCCTCTCGTGCCTATTTACCATCTAACTTATGGGAAGATATAAAAACTAAAATTGTTGCTGATTGTAAAGATTTCAAAATGGGTTCTCCTGAAGATACATCAAACTTTATTACTGCAGTAATATCTGAGAAAGCTTTTGATAGTATAGCTTCATACATTGATTATGCTAAGAATGCTAATGACGCTGAAATTATAGCTGGAGGAAATTATGATAAATCAATAGGATACTTTATTGAGCCAACTATTATTGTAACAACTAACCCTATTTTTAAAACTATGGTTGAGGAAGTGTTCGGCCCTTTAATAACAATTTACATATATGATTCTGAAAAGTGGGAAGAAACATTAGAGCTAGTAGATAACACCTCAGAATACGCTTTAACAGGAGCTATCTTATCTGTAGATAGATATGCTGCTGAATATGCAACTAAAGCTTTAGAAAATGCTGCTGGAAACTTTTATATTAATGATAAGCCAACTGGAGCTGTTGTTGGTCAACAACCTTTTGGTGGCGCAAGAGGATCAGGCACTAATGATAAAGCTGGTTCTATCCTAAATCTTTTAAGATGGGTTTCCCCTAGAACAATTAAAGAAACATTTGTTCCTGCTACTGATTATAAATATCCTTTCTTAGGATAAAATAACTAGACACTAGTGAAAAAATAAACTATACAATTTTCACTAAACAATTCAAACTTCAGAAAACAAAAAAGCCTGCAATTGCAGGCTTTTTTAGTTTTAAAGATTTAATAAATTATGCAAGTGGGGTTGGTCCTCCAAAATTCATTGGTATACCTCCAGTAGGATCAATATCTTTAATCTCACCATGCTGATTTTCAAATTTATTTACATTATCTGCAAGTGCCTTCATTAATCTTTTAGCATGTTGTGGAGTAAGAATAACTCTTGACTTTACTTTTGCTTTAGGAATTCCTGGCATCATTTGAATAAAATCAACTACAAACTCCGATGGAGAATGATTGATAATCGCCAAATTGCTATAGGTTCCTGCAGCAATATCTTCAGTAAGCTCAATGTTTAGACCCTCTTTCTTCTTTTCCTCTGACATAATAATTATTTTATTGTTCTGCTGATTTAGTATTAGTAACAACTTCTTTAGAAATTTCAGGTTTAACGACTTGATCCAGCTCTATTTCAAGAGCATTAGCAGCTTCTTCCTTCAATTGCATTAATCTATCATATTCAACTTGAGAACCAACAACAGTTTCAGTAGCTTGAACTAATCCTGTTCCTGCTGGGATTTTCTTACCAATAATTACATTCTCTTTAAGTCCAACTAAAGTATCTACCTTAGCATTAATTGAAGCCTCATTAAGCACTTTAGTAGTTTGCTGGAATGATGCTGCTGAAATCCATGAATCAACCTGTAAAGATGCTCTAGTAATACCTTGAAGTACTGGAGTTGAAATTGCAGGCTGAGCATCTCTAGCTTCAACCACTTTTGCATCTTTTCTCTTAAGTCTTGAATTTTCTTCTCTTAGTTGTCTTGGCGAAACAATTTGTCCTTTTTTCAAGTCTTCGGAATCACCAGCTTCAGTAACAATCATCATTCCAAATAACATATCATTTTGCTCATTAAATTGTGCTTTACCAACTAATGCACCTTCTAAGAAATAAGTATCACCTGTATGAGAAATAATTACTTTACGCATCATTTGTCTAACTAAAACTTCAAAATGCTTATCGTTAATTTTAACACCTTGCAAACGATATACATCTTGAATCTCATTTACAATATATTGCTGAACCTCAACTACGCCTTTAATTGCTAAAATATCAGCTGGTGTAATAACACCATCACATAAAGGCATACCAGCTTTTACATAATCATTTTCCTGTACTAGTATATGTTTAGCTAATTTAATTAAGTATTTTTTAGTTTCACCATTTTTAGTTGTAATAATTACCTCTCTATTACCTCTTTTGATTTTCCCAAAAGAAACAGAACCATCAACCTCAGAAACTACAGCAGGGTTAGAAGGGTTTCTTGCTTCAAACATCTCAGTTACTCTAGGTAGTCCCCCAGTAATATCACCAGATGAACCTGCAGATCTTGGTATCTTAGCTAAAATTTCACCCGCTTTAATTTTCTTGCTATCATCAACAGCTAAATGAGCTCCAACAGGAATAGTATAAGTTCTATCACCGATTGTAATAGATGGAGAAATTTTTCTACTTCTACTATCAATAATTACCTTTTCTTGATGCCCAGTTTGCTCATCAGATTCAGTTCTAAAAGAAACTCCTTCTTCAATATCATTAAACTCAACTTTACCAGATACTTCTGATATAATTACAGCATTATAAGGATCCCATTCACAAATAACATCACCTTGTTTAACCTTACCATCTTTAATAAAAATAGCTGAACCATAAGGCACAATATTTGTAGATAAAATTAATCCATTTTTATCATCAATAACTTTAGTTTCAGCAGATCTAGAGACAACAATTTCAATTGCTTTACCATCTTTATCTTTTGATTTAACAGTTCTTAAATCCTCAATTTCTAATCTACCAGCTTTTTTAACAGTTAAAGATGAATCAACTTCTGACCTAGAAGCAGTACCACCAACATGGAAAGTTCTAAGAGTAAGCTGTGTACCCGGCTCACCAACTGATTGAGCAGCTACAACACCAACAGACTCACCGACTTGAGCCATTCTGTTAGTTGACAATGATTTACCATAACATTTCTTACAAATACCTCTTCTTGTCTGGCATGTTAAAGGAGACCTTACTTCAACCATTTCAACTCCAGCAGCATCAATTGCTTTTGCAAGAGTATCAGTAATCATATCATTACATGCTACTATTAACTTTTCAGTTTTAGGGTGGAATACATCATGTAAACTAACTCTTCCTGAAATTCTATCAGCTAAAGACTCAATAATATCATCATTATTTTTAAGAGCAAAAACTTCTAACCCTCTCAATGTTTCACAATCATCTTCAGTAACAATTACATCTTGTGCAACATCTACTAATCTTCTTGTAAGGTAACCAGCATCGGCTGTTTTAAGTGCCGTATCTGCTAGTCCTTTTCTCGCCCCATGCGTAGAGATAAAGTATTCCAAAATAGAAAGTCCTTCACGAAAGTTAGTTGTAATTGGATTCTCAATAATAGATTCTCCATGATCTCCAGATTTTTTTGGCTTTGCCATAAGACCCCTCATACCAGATAACTGACGAATTTGTTCCTTAGAACCCCTTGCGCCAGAATCAAGCATCATATATACAGAGTTAAACCCTTGCTTATCACTACTAATATTTCTCATAACTGTATCTGTTAATCGAGCATTAGTAGTAGTCCAAACATCAATTACTTGATTGTATCTTTCATTATTAGTAATGAACCCCATAGCGTAATTGTTCTTTATTTCATCTACCTTATTGTTTGCATCAGTAATTAATCCTTCTTTTTCTTCAGGAACAAGTACATCACCAAGGTTAAATGATAAACCTCCTTTAAATGCCATATTAAAACCGATAGTTTTAATTGCATCTAAGAAGTGAACAGTAGCAGAAACTCCACAATTTTCTAACACATCACCAATAATATTTCTTAATGCTTTTTTAGTTAAAAGCTCATCAACAAAATTAATTCCAGATGGGACATATTCATTAAATAATACTCTACCTACAGTAGTGTCAACTAAAGAAGTTTTACCTTTTATATCAGTAATTCTTACTTTAATCATTGCATGTAAATCAGCTTTTTTCTCATTATAGGCAATCTTAACTTCATCAAGAGAGTAGAAAGTCATTCCTTCTCCTTTTACTTTCTCTTCAGCAGTTGATCTTTTCTCTTTAGTCATGTAATAAAGTCCTAAAACCATATCCTGTGATGGTACAGTAATTGGAGCTCCATTTGCAGGGTTTAAGATATTATGAGAAGATAACATTAACACCTGAGCTTCTAAAATTGCAGCTGCTCCTAAAGGTAAGTGAACAGCCATTTGATCACCATCAAAATCGGCATTGAATGCTGCACAAGCCAAAGGATGAAGTTGAATTGCTTTTCCCTCAATCATTTTTGGTTGAAAAGCTTGTATACCTAATCTGTGAAGTGTAGGCGCTCTATTTAATAAAACTGGATGTCCTTTCATCACATTCTCTAGTATATCCCAAACAACAGGTTCTCTAGTATCAATAATCTTTTTAGCAGATTTAACTGTTTTTACAATTCCTCGTTCAATTAGTTTTCTAATAATAAATGGTTTGTAAAGTTCAGCAGCCATATCTTTAGGTAGTCCACATTCATGTAAATTTAATTCAGGACCTACAACAATTACAGAACGAGCAGAATAATCTACCCTTTTACCTAATAAATTCTGACGGAATCTACCTTGTTTTCCTTTTAAGGAGTCAGATAATGATTTTAATGCTCTTTTTCCATCTGCTTTAACCGCTGATGATTTTCTTGAATTATCAAATAAAGCGTCAACAGATTCCTGTAACATTCTTTTTTCATTTCTCAAGATAATTTCAGGTGCATTAATCTCCATTAATCTTTTCAATCTATTATTTCTAATAATTACTCTTCTGTATAAATCATTTAAATCAGAAGTAGCGAATCTACCTCCATCTAAAGGAACTAAAGGTCTTAATTCTGGTGGAATTACTGGAATTACTTTAACAGTCATCCATTCAGGTCTGTTCTCAGTATGAGTTTGACCATCACGCATTGACTCTACAATTTGCAGCCTTTTTAAAGCTTCCTTTTTTCTTTGTTGAGATGTTTCATTAGCTGCTTGATCTCTTAAGGCATAAGATAAGTCGTCAAGATTTATTTTTGACAACAAACTATGGATTGCTTCAGCACCCATATTTGCAACAAATTTATCAGGATCATCATCACTTAAGTATTGGTTTTCTAAAGGCTGAGCATCTAAAATATCTAAGTACTCTTCTTCAGTTAAGAAATCTAAATATTTAACTTCTTCTCCTTCAGCATTAACAATACCTGCAGGAGCATTAATTACTACATATCTTTCATAGTAAATAATCATATCTAATTTCTTAGATGGAAGGCCTAATAAGTAACCAATTTTATTTGGTAAAGTCCTAAAGTACCAGATATGAGCAACAGGAACAACTAAATTAATATGTCCTATTCTCTCTCTTCGCACTTTCTTTTCAGTTACTTCAACACCACATCTATCACATACAATTCCTCTATATCTGATTCTTTTGTATTTTCCACAATGGCATTCAAAATCCTTAGTAGGCCCGAATACTCTTTCACAAAATAATCCGCCGCTTTCTGGCTTATATGTTCTATAATTAATAGTTTCTGGTTTTGTAACCTCACCAGATGATTTTCCTAAAATATCTTCAGGAGATGATAAACTAATTTTAATTGAGTTTATATCCTGAGCTTGTCTGTTCTGTTTTGTATTTCTCATGAGTAATATTATTCAAATGAAACTTTTAATCCTAATCCATTAAGTTCGTGTAATAATACATTAAACGATTCTGGAATACCTGGGGTAGGCAAATCTTTTCCTTTTACAATTGCTTCAAAAGCTTTTGCTCTACCAAAGACATCATCCGACTTAAGCGTAAGCATCTCTTGTAAGATATTTGCTGCACCATAACCTTCAAGTGCCCAAACCTCCATTTCTCCAAGTCTTTGACCACCAAACTGTGCCTTACCGCCAAGTGGCTGTTGTGTAATTAATGAGTAAGGTCCAATTGATCTTGCGTGCATTTTATCATCAATTAAATGCCCTAGTTTAAGCATATATATAATACCTACTGTTGCGGGTTGTGCAAAACGTTCACCAGTACCACCATCATAAAGATAAGTTTGACCTAATCTGGGAACTCCGGCCTCATCAGTTTCAGCATTAATTTGTTCAATACTAGCTCCATCAAATACAGGAGTAAAATACTTTTTACCTAATTCTTTACCTGCCCAACCTAATATTGTTTCATAGATTTGACCAAGATTCATCCTAGAAGGCACACCAAGAGGATTTAAAATAATATCAACAGGTGTTCCGTCTTCTAAAAAAGGCATATCCTCATCTTTTACAATACGAGATACAATTCCTTTATTACCATGCCGACCTGCTAACTTATCACCAACCTTAACTTTTCTCTTTTGAGCTATTTGAACTTTGGCTAATTGCAATACTCCATTTGGTAATTCATCACCAATTGTAATAGCAAAACGTTTTCTTCTATGCTCTCCATAGATATCATTATACTTTCTTATGTAGTTCTCTATAGTAGTATTTACAAGAAGGTTATTTTCTTTATTACCTGTCCAGTTATAAGGGTCAACTAAAGTAAAATCAACTCCAAGTAACATTTTCTTTGTAAATTTCTCACTTTTAGGAATTACTTCTTCACCTAAAATATTCTTAACACCTTTTGCTGCTTTACCACCAATAATTTGATAAAGTTTACTGGCTAAGATATTCTTAAGTGCATGAGCTTCTTTCTCAAAAGCAACATCTAATTGCTCTAATTGTTCTTTATCTGCAGATTTAATCCTTCTATCCTTAATAGTTCTTTCAAATAATGATTTGCCAATTACAACACCTGAATTAGAAGGTTTTGCTTTCAAAGAAGCATCTTTTACATCACCAGCTTTTTCACCAAAAATAGCTCTCAGTAATTTCTCTTCTGGAGTCGGATCAGACTCTCCTTTAGGAGTAATTTTACCAATAAGAATATCGCCATGTTTAACATTAGCTCCAACTCTTACCATTCCATATTCATCTAAATCCTTAGTTGCAGTCTCACTAATATTAGGAATATCAGCAGTTAACTCCTCTACCCCTCTCTTAGTTTCTCTTACATTTACAACATGCTCAGCAATATGTAATGAAGTAAACATGTCTTCTCTTACAACTCTCTCAGATAAAATAATGGCATCCTCAAAATTATAACCTTTCCAAGGCATAAACGCTACTTTTAAGTTTCTACCAATAGCTAACTCGCCATTTTCAGTTGCATAACCATCACAAAGCACTTGTCCTTTTATTACTTTATCTCCAACCCTTACAATAGGCTGAATATTAATACAAGTTCTTTGATTTGTTTTCTGGAATTTAGTTAAATTATATGTTTTCTCTGCTTCATCAAAACTAACTAATTCCTCTTCTTCAGTTTTAGTATATTTAACTTTGATAGTATTTGAATCTACATAAGTAACTTTACCTTCTCCTTCTGCATTAATCATTGTTCTAGAATCACGAGCAACATGTGGCTCAAGTCCAGTTCCAACAATCGGGGCATCAGTTCTTAATAAGGGAACAGCTTGTCTCATCATATTAGATCCCATCAGAGCTCTATTAGCATCATCATGCTCCAAGAAAGGAATTAATGAAGCGGCAATAGAAGCAATTTGATTAGGAGCTACATCCATCAATGTTACTTTAGATGGTTCAGCAATTAAATAATCTGCTTCACTTCTTGATTTAATTCTATCATTCTCGAATGAACCATCTTCATTTAAAGTTGCGTTTGCTTGTGCAATTACTTGCTCAATTTCTTGTTCTGCACTTTTATAAACTGGAGCTTCAGTGGTATCAATTTTACCTTCAACTACATTTCTATAAGGAGTTTCAATAAATCCTAACTTATTAATTTTAGCAAATACTGCTAAAGAAGAAATAAGTCCAATATTTGGCCCCTCTGGAGTTTCAATAGGACAAAGTCTTCCATAATGTGTATAATGAACATCTCTCACCTCAAAGCCTGCCCTTTCTCTAGTTAAACCACCAGGTCCTAAAGCTGAAATTCTTCTTTTGTGAGTTACCTCTGCTAATGGATTAGTTTGATCCATAAATTGAGATAATTGTGAAGTTCCAAAGAATGAATTAATTACTGCAGATAAAGTTTTTGCATTAATTAAGTCAATTGGAGTAAATACCTCATTATCCCTTACATTCATTCTTTCGCGAATAGTACGAGCCATTCTACTTAACCCAACATTAAATTGATTTGAAAGTTGCTCACCTACTGTTCTAATTCTTCTATTACTCAAGTGATCAATATCATCAACATCAACTTTAGAATTAGTTAAAGAAATAAGGTTACTAATTATAGATACAATATCTTCATTAGTTAAAACCATTTTATCAATAGGGATATTTAGTTTTAACCTAGAGTTGATTCTAAATCTACCTACATGTCCTAAACTATATCTTTGGTCAGAGAAAAATAATTTATCAATAATTCCCCTTGCTGTATCATCATCTGGAGCTTCTGCTGATCTTAATTGTCTATAAATATGTCTTACAGCCTCAACTTCAGAGTTAGTTGGGTCTTTCTGCAAGGTGTTATAAATTAATGCATGATCAGATGCAGTTCCATCTTCTTTCATCAACAGTATAGTTTCAACACCTGAATCTACAATATCATTAATATGTGCCTTCTCAACAATAGTATCTCTTTCAAGAATTACTTCATTTCTTTCAATTGGAACTAACTCACCAGTATCTTCATCAACAAAATCATCAACCCAGGACTTCAGAACTCTTGCAGCTAATTTTCTACCAACAACTTTCTTTAATCCACTTTTTGATACTTTAACTTCATCAGCTAAATTAAAAATAGATAAAATATCTCTATCAGATTCATATCCAATAGCTCTTAATAAAGTTGTAACAGGTAATTTTTTCTTTCTATCAATATATGCATATAATACATTGTTGATATCAGTAGTAAATTCAATCCAAGAACCTTTAAAAGGAATTACTCTTGCTGAATACAATTTTGTGCCATTTGAATGGAAATTTTGTCCAAAGAAAACACCAGGAGATCTGTGCAATTGTGAAACAACAATTCTTTCAGCACCATTAATCACAAAACTTCCTTTTGGAGTCATAAATGGAATATTTCCAAAATATACATCCTGTACAATTGTTTCGTAATCCTCATGATCCGCATCTGTACAATATAATTTTAACTTAACTTTTAAAGGGACTTTAAAAGTCAGTCCTCTACTAATACATTCGTCAATAGAATATCTGGGAGGGTCAATAGTATAATCAATAAATTCTAATACAAAATTATTTCTTGAATCTGTAATAGGGAAAAGCTCTTCAAAAGCTTTATATAAACCTTCATTTCTTCTTTCATCTAAGGTAGTTCCAATCTGAAAAAAAGATTGAAAACTTTTAAGTTGAACATCTAAAAAATCAGGAAAATTTACCGTATTTTTAATTGATGCAAAATTAATTCTTTGGGTGTTATTTGTTGTGGCCAATGCTTTAAGTTTGAGTTATAAAAAGGGGTTCTATAAAAAAACGAAAGGGTTTAAACCTTATGCTACCATAAGATTTAAACCTTTTAAATGTTTAAAGAAAATTACTTCAGTTCTACTTCAGCTCCTGCTTCTTCTAATGCTTTAAGAATTCCTTCAGCTTCATCTTTACTAACTCCTTCTTTTACTGCTTTAGGAGCTGAGTCAACAATATCTTTTGCTTCTTTAAGTCCTAAACCTGTTAATTCCTTAACAGCTTTTACGACTTTTAATTTAGCAGCACCTGCTGCCTTCAAGATAACATCAAATTCTGATTTTTCTTCACCTGCATCAGCACCACCTCCTGCTGCTGCTGGTCCTGCTACAGCTACTGCTGCAGCTGGCTCAATTCCATACTCATCCTTAAGTATAGTAGCTAATTCGTTTACATCTTTTACAGTTAAGTTAACTAACTCTTCTGCAATTTTTTTTACGTCTGCCATTTTATTTGTTTTTAATTTATTTATTTATTTTAAATGTTGGAAGCATTTCTTTTTTAGTTTGTTCTTTCTTCTAGAGCCTTTACAATTCCGGATAATTTATTTCCTCCTGATTGTAATGAAGAAATAACATTCTTAGCTGGAGATTGTAATAATGTGATAATATCACCAATAAGCTCATCTTTAGATTTAAGATCCGCTAGAGCAGATAGATTTTCATCACCAAAATAAAGAGACTCCTCAATATGAGCTGCTTTTAAAATTGGCTTAGCATTTTTCTTTCTAAATTCTTTTATCACTTTTGCAGGACCGTTACCAGCTTCAGCTTGCAAAATAGAAGTATTACCAACTAATACATCATACAATTCACTAAAATCAGCATTATTTTTTTCTAAAGCTTTCTTTAAAAGTGTGTTCTTTACAACTTGTAATGAAACATTTCTTTTAAAACATAATCTTCTTAAAGCACTATTTTCCTCAGCAGTTAAGCCAGAGATATCAGCTAAATAAAAGTTATTATTATCATTAAGCATCCCATCAAGGACCTCAATCATTTGATTTTTTTCTTGTTTATTCATGTTTTGCTATTCTAAAATTTATTGACCTAATGAATTAGTATCAATTTCAATACCTAACCCCATTGTGCTTGACATATAAATACTCTTAACATAAGTACCTTTAGCTGCAGATGGTTTTAACTTGATAATAGTTTGTAATAACTCGTTAGCATTTTCTGAAATCTTTTGAGCATCAAAAGAAACCTTAGCAACTGAAGCATGAATTATTCCATTTTTCTCAACTTTAAAATCAATTTTACCTTTTTTAACATCAGCTACTGCTTTAGCTACATCCATAGTTACAGTTCCAGATTTCGGATTTGGCATCAAACCTCTTGGTCCTAAGACCCTTCCTAAAGCACCAATTTTACCCATAATTGAAGGCATAGTTACAATAACATCTATATCAGTCCAACCACCTTTAATTTTTTCAATATACTCATCTAACCCAACATAATCAGCACCAGCTTCTTTTGCTTCTAATTCTTTATCAGCAGATACTAAAGCCAAAACTTTTAAAGTTTTACCAGTACCATGAGGTAAAGATGCAACGCCTCTTACCATTTGATTTGCTTGTCTAGGGTCAACACCTAATCTTACAGCTAAATCAACAGTTGCATCAAATTTTACTTTTGAATTTTCTTTTACAATTGCTGATGCTTCATCTAAATCATATGACTTATTTAAATCAACATTTTCTAAAGCACCTTTTCTATTTTTACTAATTGCCATCAGTTCAATTATTTATTTAATTATGAAGGAAAATTTCCTTTAACATTTACTCCCATACTTCTTGCAGTACCAGCGACCATCTTCATTGCAGATTCAATTTTAAAAGCATTTAAATCTGCCATTTTATCTTCTGCAATAACTTTTATTTGATCCCAAGTTATAGTTGCAACTTTTACTCTATTTGGCTCACCCGATCCACTTTTCTTTTTAGCAGCAGCTAAAATTTGTGCAGCAGCTGGTGCAGTTTTAATGATAAATTCAAATGATTTATCAGCAAAAACAGTAATTACAACAGGAACAATAGTTCCTGCCTTTTCTTGAGTTCTTGCATTAAACTGCTTACAGAATTCCATAATATTAACTCCTTTTGCTCCAAGCGCGGGTCCAACTGGTGGCGCAGGGTTTGCAGCTCCACCTCTAATCTGTAACTTAATAAGTCCTGAAATTTCTTTTGCCATTTCTTTATCTTTATATTTTTTCTACTTGCATAAAGTTTAATTCTAAAGGAGTTTTTCTCCCAAAGATTTTCACCATTAATTGTAACTTCTTCTTATTTTCATCAATACCTTCGATCTCGGCATTAAAACTATTAAAAGGTCCATCAATTACTTTTACAGTTTCACCAACAACAAAAGGAATACTAACATGTTCATCAGTTAAAGCCATTTCATCAACCTTACCTAATATTCTATTAATCTCACTTTTTCTCATAGGTACAGGTATACCACCTTTTGTAGCTCCCAAAAAACCAAGAACATTAGTAACATTCTTTAAGATATGTGGAACCTCTCCAACTAAATTAGCTTCAACCAAAACATAGCCAGGAAAGTAATTTCTTTCTTTACTAACCTTTTTCCCATTCCTAATTTGATACACCTTTTCAGTAGGAACAAGTATTTGAGAAACAAAATCATTCATACCAAGTCTATCAATCTCCTTCTCAATAAAAGAGACAGTTTTTTTTTCTTTCCCTCCCATTACTCTAAGGACATACCAATTCATATTTTCTAACTCTTGTTCCATAGTATATTAAGCAAATAGACTGTAAAATACATCCATAATATTACTGAATGTTTGATCCATTAAGTAAATTATTAATGCAATAATTGCAGATGCAATAGCAACAACAATAGAGCTACTTTGTAATTCTGACCAAGTTGGCCAACTTACTTTATTCATCAACTCATTATATGAGCTCTTAATGTATGATTCTTTCTTTGCCATTTTATATCTTTTTTCAAATCGCACGGGTGGAGAGACTCGAACTCCCAGCCAATAGTTTTGGAGACTACTACTCTACCAATTGAGCTACACCCGTTTGTTTACGCAGCAAAGGAAGATTGAATATCAATCTTCCTTTTAACTGTCAAACTTTATGATTTAATCTACTAAAGTAATTTAGTAATCTGTCCAGCTCCAACAGTTCTACCTCCCTCACGAATAGCAAATCTTAGACCTTCATTCATTGCAACACCAGCAATTAACTCTACAGTAATTGTCAAATTATCTCCAGGCATTACCATCTCAGTTCCAGCAGGTAAGAAAATCTCTCCAGTTACATCTGTTGTTCTAATATAGAATTGCGGTCTGTATTTATTGTGAAATGGAGTATGTCTACCACCTTCCTCTTTTTTCAAGATATAAACCTCAGCTTCAAACTTAGCGTGCGGAGCAACAGATCCTGGCTTACAAATAACCATTCCTCGTTTAATATCAGTTTTTTCAATACCTCTTAATAAGATACCAACATTATCACCAGCCTCACCTCTATCTAATATTTTTCTAAACATCTCAACACCAGTAACAGTTGAAGCTAATTTCTCAGCACCCATACCAATAATATCAACAGCATCACCAGTATTAGCAACTCCTGTTTCAATTCTACCAGTAGCAACAGTTCCTCTACCAGTAATTGTAAACACATCTTCAATTGGCATTAAAAACGGTTTAGCGTTATCTCTAACAGGTTCAGGAATCCAAGCATCAACTGCAGCCATTAATTCATTAATCTTTGGTGTCCATTCAGCATCTCCATTCAATCCACCTAATGCAGATCCAGAAATTACAGGAGTGTTATCACCATCATAATCATAGAAAGATAATAATTCTCTAACCTCCATGTCAACTAATTCCATTAATTCTTCATCATCTACCATATCTGCTTTATTTAAGAATACCACAATTGCAGGTACACCTACTTGCCTAGCCAATAATATATGCTCTCTAGTTTGAGGCATAGGACCATCAGTTGCAGCACATACTAAAATTGCACCATCCATCTGTGCAGCTCCAGTTACCATGTTTTTTACATAATCTGCGTGACCAGGACAATCTACGTGAGCATAATGTCTGTTTTCAGTTTCATACTCAACATGAGATGTATTAATTGTAATTCCTCTTTCTTTTTCTTCTGGCGCATTATCAATCGTGTCAAAATCACGAACTTCAGCACCCCCAGCTTCTGCTAATACCTTAGTAATTGCAGCAGTCAAAGTTGTTTTTCCATGGTCAACATGACCAATTGTACCAATGTTCAAGTGTGGCTTGGTACGATTAAAATTTTCTTTTGCCATTTTTTGTTAATTTTAGTTATTATTAATTTAGTTAAAATTCAAAACACAAAACCTATCTAAATAAAATTATCTAGAAAAGTTGAGCGAGAGACCGGGCTCGAACCGGCGACCCTCAGCTTGGAAGGCTGACGCTCTACCAACTGAGCTACTCTCGCAATTTCATTAATTATTT
>Ga0315315_10000680_pt1 | contig 29478 bp, 22 predicted proteins | sample M140m3416metaG_FD_203699 | JGI IMG/M metagenome (GOLD analysis project Ga0315315, IMG submission 203699) | Ammonia-oxidizing marine archaeal communities from Monterey Bay, California, United States - M1 40m 3416 | ecosystem: Environmental > Aquatic > Marine > Intertidal zone | place: USA... | reverse complement strand
AAGCCCAATCTGACTGTATTCTCAAAAGAAGTTCAAGAACTAACAGAGATTGCCAAAAACACTTCAGTCAAAGGAGCTAAAGGAAGCCTCAGAGGGATGAGAATTAGAGATAACAATGTTAGCTGGTTGTCCGAGCAAAAGTTTCCACTACATTTTATTGCAGGAGAATATGACAACACAATTCCTTTTTCCACTATTAAAGAACAAGTTAGAATTACCAATGCAAGTCTTACTACCTTAAGATGTTCTGGCCACATGGGATTTATTGAGAATCAAGATACTAGCATAAAAGCAATAGAAGAATTTATTTCTGTCTAATCAATTACGATAACTCTTTTTGTGGGATAACTATGCCCATTACTTTCAACTTTGATAAAATAGACGCCAGAATCTAAATGCTGAACATTCATTTGAACCGTATTGCCTTTTACATTCAGTTTTACTATAATTTCCCCCAATTGGTTTAAAACTGAAGCTGTTCCTTCAATATTTCTTTGAAAATTAATGGTGATAAACTCTTTTGAGGGATTAGGGCTAAGAGAATAATCTAACACCTTTTCATTTACCTCCAAAGATCCTGGTAGAGAACCTGAACCAAAGACATTACAACCGTTATCATCCAAAATCGCGTAATCCCATATTGAACCGCCTGTCAATCCCGAAATTTGAAAAGAACCGCCACTTGAATCAACTGTGGCTGAAGAAATTGTTCCTGCACCATTATTAGTAACGTGATATTGACCTATATAAAATTCAGAATAACCGCCAGAAACTATTACCGTAACAGTGCCGTTAATAGAGTCTACTGCCTCATCAATTGAAATTGGATTTAAATAAACCACTTCAATTGGAGGACCTAAATCAACACATGTTGGATCATACGAATTGGATAAATTATCTGTATACGTAATTGGAACAAACCACAAGGTGTTATTTGGGGCATAACCCCCGCTATTAATAACATTTGCAAGAGTTCCGCTAGACCCACCTCCTATATTTGAATCTGTAAAACTAGATATCCCCGAAAATGGAGAAAACATGCAGGTATCTCCCATTGGATCATTATTTAATGGATCCGGAGCACAATCATATAGCAGGTATCCTATTCCAGGTCCTATGGAGATAGGCAGCACATAATCGTTGTTCGAAAACACATTGATTTGATCACCATCGCAAAGAATGTACGAGTTTATGCCATTCCCAATAATATTACCTGAAACGGTACCTGCAAAACTGCTGCACCCACAAGAAGGTGGAGCATTATAATTTATAGTTAAATCACATGCAGTATTTGCTGTAAAATATGCTTCAATAGCGGAAAGCTGGCCATTCGAGTTCAACCCGGGTATTGTAAATAATAATGGACCAATAAATGGTGCATTAAATGTTTCAAATGCCCCAGAAAAAACATCAAGCACAATTAACTGACCAGTTGCAGGAGCGTTAATAAATTCAACATCACCAGTCACCGTATAGTCATTTGTGGATGTATTACAGTCACTAATAAAGATGTCTAATTGCGTTATTAGACACTGACTATAGGTTATTAAACTACCCATAGATAGTAATATTGAAATTGCTAAAATTCGCATGGAAATAATACTAATATTGAAAAAATTCTTTTCATAATTATAATCATGAGTTCTAAGATAATATCTTTTAATCATAATAACATTAAAGACACGAATAAAGGAAGATTCGTGAAGGCTTTTTTTATTCGGTTGAATTAATTTTCAACTGGTCTTCAATTACAATTTGTCGGCGAGATTAATTACCTTCACAACCCAATGAATCAATCCTTGTCTAAAATAAAAGCCGTAGTAATTGATGATGAATCTCATGCAAGAGAAAATTTGAAAATACTCGTTAGTGAATTTTGTAAAGAACTAGAAATAGTTGGAGAAGCTTCCGGAAAGACAGAAGCTATTGAAGTCATAAATAAAACAATGCCTGATGTTCTTTTCTTGGACATTAGAATGCCCTCTGGGGCTGAAGGTTTTGAATTGTTGGATGCCATACCAAATAAAACATTTCAAGTAATATTTGTGACCGCGTTTAAAGATTATGCAATTAAGGCATTTAATGCAAATGCTATTCACTATTTACTCAAACCCTTGGACATTGAAGAATTGATTAGTGCGGTAGAAAAAATTAAGACAAACAAAACTGCCATTGAAGATAGCTCCGAAAAATATGCTGATTATTATAAAAGATTGGAAAAATTAACTACTAAACTTTCCGAATCCAAATCTTCTAAAATTACCATCAACCACTCTAAAGGAATTAAAATAATTGAAGACAGCACTATAGTGCGATTGCATGGAGAGGGAAATTGTTCGAAACTTTTTTTCACAGACGGAAGTTCATACCTTGACACAAGAACTTTAAAAGTTTATGAAGGCCTTTTAGATACCTCTAAATTCTTCAGAGTTCATAAATCTGATATAATTAATCTAGATTTTCTCTCTGAATATTCTAATCAAGATGGAAATTTTGCCATCATGAATAACGGAGATGCAATTTCAATTAGCCGTTCAAAAGTGAATGGATTCATAAAGAGAATAAAGAATATTTAACTCCTACTATTACGGTTTAATCAATCAACATCTCCGCTTAATCCGTGAAAGCTACAGTTCACTAAATGACGGAACTTAATACTAAACCTTTCGTTAAGTTTGGTATCGTAGTCGGAAACAACGTACTCACTTAACACCATCTCCTTATGACTTTAAAAGCACTAATTGTTGATGATGAATTCAACGCAAGAAATAACTTGAAAATTTTAATTGATGAATTTTGTCCAGAACTACAGATTATTGGACTGGTGGAATCAGCCGAAGAAGCTCGAAAAGAAATTGAAAAAGAAAAGCCAGACGTAGTGTTTTTAGATATTGCAATGCCAAAAGAAGATGGATTTTCCCTATTGAAATCATATGAAAATAGAGATTTTTCCGTGGTGTTTACAACCGCATATAATGAATACGCGTTGAAAGCATTTAAAGAAAATGCTATTGACTATCTAGAGAAACCCATTAGCATAGATGACTTACAAAAAGCAGTACAGAAGGTTCTAAAAGTTCATGGGAGTAATGAGCAAAGAACACCAGCTGAATTATCTGAATTGCTAGATGAAGCAACGGAGGGTAAAAACGATCGAATAAGTATCCCAACCAGAGATGGTTATATCATAATTCGAAATACTGACATCATCCATTTAGAAGCTAGTGACAACTATACGATGATCTATTTAATTGATGGTAGTCGTCACTTAAGCAGTAAAAACATTAAGGTATACGAAGAAAACTTAAATCAAGAAGTGTTTTTCAGAACGCACAAGTCGCATATAATAAATGTAGAACATCATTTGAAAGAGTTCTCGCGCTCCGAAGGAAACATGGCGGTTCTGACAAACGGAATTAACGTACCTATAGCCAGACGCAAAATGTCCAATTTCTTGTCTCGTATAAATACTTTTAGTTGTAAATAATCCTAATCTTATTGATAATATTATCTTAGTTTTGTAATAGCAATTAGGCAATTACACTTGTAGATTTTGGTTAAGAATATTTCTCTTGCGGAAAAAAAAAATTCCATATTTAATTTTTATTGTTATTACCCTATTGGTGATCAAAAAAGGAATTGGGCAACAATATAGCTTCATTCCTTTTTCTGTTGAAGAAGGACTTTCACAAACCCAGGTATTTGATATTTGCTCTGATAAACAAGGTAACATATGGTTTGGAACAGCAGGTGGTGCAAGTCGTTTTGATGGGAAATATTTTACAAACTATTCTACTGAAAATGGTCTCAATGACAACCTTGTGTCAAAAATAATATCAAAAAACGGTTTTATTTGGATTGCAACGCAACATGGGATAACAAGAATTAAGGAAAAACAAGTTCAGACCTACCATCTGCATGAATTAACAGAAAACAATAACATTACATCTATTGCAATCGATTCGCAATTTTTATGGCTTGGAATAAAGGATAAAGGAGTGCTTCAAATAGACCTGATAAATAATGTGCCCGATTTACAAAATAGTATTTTACATGTTCCCACAGAACACCTAAATATTAGGAATATATTTATTGACTCAAAAGGCAAATTATGGTTGGTATCTAAAGGTTATTTAGGATATTATTTAAACAACAAATGGACAACTTTAAAGATTCCAAACTCTACAAACAATATTAGTGACATCGGAGAAGACTCCAAAAACCATATATGGATAACAACATATAACGATGGTGTTTATGAATATAATCTAGAATCCTTTAAAAATTACAATAAATTATTTGGTATCGACAACGATTTGGTTCGCTCGCTCTTCATTGACAAAAATGATAACATCTGGCTAAGTAGCAAAACCGGATTAACAGTATTGGAAGATGGCATACCGACAATTTTCAACAATGAAAATGGACTTGAGAATGAAAATATAAAAGTTGTATCCCAAGATAACGAAGGAAACATTTGGCTGGGAACGGATGGTTCTGGGGCATTTCGATTCTCTGGAAATGAATTTGTAAACTTTGGCGACAAAAACGGATTAGCAAGTGTTATGTCTATTGTTCAAGAAAATGATAAAACATACTGGTTTTCGACTTATGGAGAGGGAATTACTAAATATAAAGATCATGTATTTACTAATTATAATTCTTTGAATTCAAGCTTAACGAACAACACAATTTGGTCTAGTATGATAGATTCTAAAGGCCAATTATGGTTTGGGTCGTCCGGGGGATTAATCAAACAAAATCAAGATAAATTCACAATATTCCATAACACAGGATGGTTGCCTTCGAATAAAGTTACTTCTTTATTTGAAGATTCTAAAAAACATATTTGGATTGGAACAGCAAAAGGGGTAACTAAAATATTCAATGGCGACACCACAATTTATACAAATTCTTCCGGTTTAGAAACTAAAAACATTCGAGCAATTGCGGAATATAAAAACACGATTTGGCTTGGTACTTCCAATGGAGTTTTTACTTCGAATGCTAAAGGATTCTCAAAGTGGGAAAATAATGAGGCTTTAGACGGAAACATTGTTTATTGCCTAAAAAAATGGAACGATGGGGTTTTTATCGGAACTGGTAATGGATTATATTATTTCGATGGTAAATCGGTTAAAAATATAAAATTACATAGTTCGTTTAGTGCTAATTATATTAATTTCATTACCCTAGAAAGTAACCAATACCTTTGGATAGGAACCAATTTCGGAGTTTTTGAAATAGACCTTTCGATTTATAACTTTCAAGGAATAAAAGGAATAAACCACTATACCACATCTGACGGCTTGAAAAGCCCTGAAACAAACTTAAATGCGGGATTTCAAGATGCCGACGGATATGTATGGATGGGCACAGGAAAAGCTCTTCTGAGGTATATGCGGAAAGATTTTCAGGCAAAAGAAACTAATCCTGTCCCCAAAATTAGAATAGAAGATGTTCAATTATTTTTAAAAGCCACCGATTGGAGCGCACTTACGGATGATATTGATAGCTATAGTTTACTGCCTAATAATTTAGAATTAGGGCACAAAAAAAATTACTTCACCTTTTTTTATAAGGCAATAAGTATTTCCAGGCCGGAAGAACTTCGGTATAGATTTAGGTTAAATGGATTCGACACAGACTGGTCGCCAGTTATTACGCAACAGTCTTTCACTTATGCGAACCTCCCTTATGGTGAGTATAGTTTTGAAGTTATTGCATCCATTGATGGCAAAAATTGGAGTGATTCTGCTAAATTTTCATTTACAATTAAAAAGCCATATTATTTGTCTTGGTGGTTCTTTTTAATCGCTTCAATAGTCCTTGCTAGCGTATTTTACGGTGTGTGGAGATGGAGAGCAAATATCAACAAGCAAAAAAGAATAACTGAGAAGTTGGTGTATAAATCAAAATTATTAGCTCTTGAACAGCAAAGTTTAAACGCAAGTATGAATAGACATTTTATCTTTAATGCTTTAAACTCCATTCAATATTATATCAACACACAGGATAAATTATCTGCCAATAAATATTTAACAAGCTTCGCAAAACTTATTCGAAAAAACTTGGATAGTTCTAGTTCAGGCAGAAGTTTGGTTCCTTTGACTGACGAATTAGAAAGGCTGGAATTGTATATCACTTTGGAGCTGATGCGGTTCCAAAATAAATTTGATTACAAAATCAAAATCGGTCCAGACATTGATATCGATACTATTTTGATTCCCCCTATGTTTTTACAACCATTTGTCGAAAACAGTATTTGGCATGGGATTCTTCCTATGGAAAAACCAGGGAAAATTGACATTGACATCAAATACAATCAATACAATGAAATTACATTCGTAATTGAGGATAATGGGATTGGGGTTGATTATAGTTTATCTCAAAAAAACAAGCATTCTCATGTTCCCAAAGGCATGGACCTAACAGCCGGAAGGCTACAAATACTTAAGGAAATTACAAATAAAAACATTAAAATAGTGGGACCTTTCCAAATAAACGACAAAAGTAATAAAGCTCATGGAACGCGTGTTGTTATTACAGTAGACAATAATAAATAGCTATTACGGTAACATTTTCAAGTGTTTAGCGTAATTATTTTTGTATTATTAAACTATATTTTGTACTTTCGAGATACTAAGTGTCATGAAAATCCTTTTTAACATATTATTAATAGCTTTTTTACTTGTATTCGCAAGTAGCTGTAACAAACTTGCACCTTTAGAGCGTGTAACTGAGTCGTCAGAAAAGAAAAGCAGTAATGGCGGCGCCTCCCTCCTAAAAAGTGGAGAAGATAATATTGACTTAATAGACAATGATAGCAACATTACAGACACAGATAATGATGAAGATCATGATTCTGATGTCAACATTACTGACACAGACAACGATGAAGACCATGATAAAGAGAATTCTGACAAAGGATAAAGCCTATTTTGCCTCAGTTGAGCGACTTTATAGGTCGCTTTTTTTATGCCCAACTGAATCTCGAAATGGGAAATAGAAAAATAATAACATTAGGTTTGTTTACAATTATTGGTTTTCCACTATCAGCATTTGTAATAAATTACTTTTTTTCATCAAAATCATTTTGGGAAATCTTTATTTCTAAACAAGGAATTCTCAATGAACTGCTAATAGGCATGTGCCTGGGGATTCTGCTAGGTCTATTTGCCTGGCGAATTATTAAACTTAAAATTCTTAAACCTGTTCGAGAGAAGTACCAAGATGTGATAGGATCGCTAAGGATGAATATTGGAACTATTATAGTAGTTAGTATTTGTGCAGGTGTTGGTGAAGAAATATTGTTTAGGGGAATATTACAATCGTATTTTGGTATTTGGATTACTGCAGTAGGATTTGTAGCTATTCACGGATACCTGAATCCCCTCGATTGGAGAATCAGTATATATGGAGCTTATATGACTGCCGCAATAGTAATTATTGGATATTTGGACATGCTTTATGGACTAACCTCTGCTATGCTTGCTCACACAATGATTGATATTATTCTATTTTTAAAATTAACCCGAGAATATCCAAATAAAACGTTATTAGCTGAAAAAGAACAGTTATCTGAGCATAGCCAAAGCCCTTTCCAGACCACTAATTAACTTATCAATTTCTTCCGTTGTATTATAAAATGCAAATGATGCTCTAATCGTCCCTGGTATATCAAAAAATTTCATCAGAGGCTGGGTACAGTGGTGCCCTGTTCTCACAGCAACACCCAACTGATCTAATAAAGTTCCTATATCAAATGGATGCAATCCTTCTATCACAAATGATAAGACACTAGCTTTATGTTCAGCTTCTCCAATTATCCGAATACCCTCTAGCTTTTGTATTTTTTCAGTTGCATAAGCCAACAACTCTTCTTCTCTTTTGTTAATTAAATCAATTCCGACCTCTTCCATGTAATCTACCGCAACACCTAATCCAATTCCTCCCACAATATTTGGTGTACCCGCTTCAAACTTATGTGGCAAACAATTATAGGTAGTTTTCTCAAACGTAACTTCTTTGATCATATCACCACCTCCTTGATAAGGGGGCATATCATTTAAATATTCTGATTTTCCATATAAAATACCAACACCCGTGGGCCCAAACATTTTATGACCAGAAAAAGCATAAAAATCACAATTCAAAGCTTGCACATCCACTTTGATATGCGGAACAGCTTGCGCTCCATCTAATAAAACTAAAGCACCCTTTTGATGTGCTAAATCAATCATCTCTTTTACCGGATTAATTGTACCTAATGTATTTGATATATGTATTACAGCAACTATCTTAGTTTTATCAGAAAGCAACTTTTTATACTCATCCATTAACAATTCTCCATTATTGTTAATTGGAATCACTTTTAAAATAGCTTCACGTTCATCGCAAATCATTTGCCAAGGAACAATATTACTATGGTGCTCCATAGCAGATATAATAACTTCATCTCCTTTATTTAATGAATTGCGCCCAAAACAAGATGCCACTATATTAATACTTTCTGTTGTTCCTTCCGTAAAAATGACCTCTTCTAGCTTTGGAGCATTAATAAAACCTCTTAGCTTTTCCCTTGAATCTTCATATGCGGTTGTAGCAACCTGACTAAAATGATGGACTCCACGGTGTATATTGCTATTGTATTCCTTATAATAAGTGCTAATAGCTTCAATAACCATTGAAGGTTTTTGCACCGTAGCACCATTATCCAGATAGACTAGCTCCTTGCCTCTAACTTTAGCGCTAAGGATTGGAAAATCATTTCGTATTTCTGCTATGGTCTTCATCTCAAATCGTTTTACCAAACAAAGATAGATGCAAACTGAATAAGAATTACAGATTGGCTTTAATTTATTACGGTAATTACAAATCGGCTACAACGCCTCTAAACCTTCAATAGAATAAACCCTCAATTCATTAGAATAACAAATCGTTACTACATTTGTCCGACCGTCTTTATTAATGTCACCAATAGCTGTATGCATACTACCCAGAACAGGGAAGTTTTGAATCGGAGAAAATTTGCTGGAATACAAATAAATCTCATCCTGATTTTCTATGAGCAAAAACTTTAAATTATCGCCAACCACCTTTAATTGATTTTTAATATTAAAATCAAAAGTTTCAAAAAAAGATAGCTTTTTATCGGGCCCATATATTTCAACTCGATTTAAATAACTCACAACATAATCAAATAAATTATTCCCATCTAAATCAACTATGGATAAATCATATTCCGTATGTGTACTATCTAAATTAAAATATGTTTTGGTATCGTTAAACTCAATTTTGCAAAGTGTATTGCTATCTTTGTATATCAATTTAGAAGTAGTAAAATTGAAACCTTTTTCAAATTGAATTAATCGTTGCGAATTCGTATTTACTTTTTGCGTTAATTCTACCCGCCTACCGCCTCTTCTATCTAACATATAAATGGTGCCTGAAATATCTGTAAATAGAATATAATCTTTGTCCTCTGAAACGAAGTGTCGCAGTTCATTAACAACTGAGTCTTCGGTCAAATCACAATTCCATCCCTTAATTATTTCCCCTGCCTGATTGTAATTGTATATCTGGCTATCTGAACATGCCACAAGTATTCGATATTGTTTGTTTCTTTCATAGTCTAATACCGCTAATGGATTAGTTGCAGTTGCCTTTAATTCAATTGGAAAACCTTTTACTTCATTCCCATTAATATCAACTAAATGAATTTTGGATGATGTATTAAATAACATTTGCCATTTATTGTTGCTATAAACATCTATCTGTTTAACTTTACCCATTATAGGACCTTCAAGTTTTTTTGTCCATTTTATTTTTCCAGTTGCACTAATTAAGTGAATTGAATTTTCCTCGTCTTGAATTAGCACTTCTAATGTATTTGTTCTATGATTCTTCATTAACTCAGGAGCGCGCAGTACCGCTGACTTTAGTTTTAGACTCCATAAAGCATTTGAAGTTCCTTCATCACCTTGGCTTGCATTTACAGCAATTGAATGATATTGATATTCTTTTCCCGAAGGAGCTGTTTGCCAAGAAATACTACCTATTTTTTTGAAAATATCTAAATATGAATTTAGTTTAAGAAGATACTCATGTTTTAGAATATTTTCAAGTGATTCAAGTAACTTATCACATTTCCAATAATAGTCATTCGATGAAAAATTTGCCATAAATCTTTCTGAAAAAGAAGAAAATATAGTTTGCTGAATAACTGCTTGTTCTTTTCTCCATTGGCGCAAAATTTTATTCATTCCAACGCGAGAAGAAAAAATAGCATAATTATCTTTTTGACAGAAAAAAACATCTTCTTCCAAAGCAAATTCATCTCCAAATATCTGCAATAACTCATTATCAATAACTGGATAAATATCTACTCCATGATTGTTATCAACTATTGAATCGCCAACACCCAGTAGAGTTAATCTGCCCAAAACATTTTCTAATCCATTCGTTTCTATTAACAAAGATTTTATGGGGCTGGAACTATAATAAGAATGATCCAAGTATACTATTTCGCCTCCAAGCCAAGAACTTACAGTTTCAATTGGATCACACTGGCAGTTTTCTTCCATTTCTTGCAGATATGCAGAATTATTTTCAGTGATAAATTTCTTCGGATTAGAGATAGAAATCCTTTTCAACACGCGAATATCTTTTGGTAAATTTGGTTTTATTAAAGACTGTTTCGCAACTTGCCCTAAAACTGTGGCTAATAACTTATTCTTTGAATCTGTGGTACTTATTCCCGAAAACAAAAGCGCATCCGATTTCAATGACAAATCAAATGTTATCCAATTTGGAAAAATTTCTCCACCATACCATTTATCTGCAATCTCTTTTTCAATATAGGGAAATGCTATTCTTCCAAGCTCCTCAAAATTAACGTATAAGTGCAATGCCGAAGAGTTACTGGCTGTTGACCGTAGATCAATGAAGGATTTAAATTCCAATATAGAACTCTTCTTTTTTATCTGTTCTAAACTAGCTCCCAACAAATCTTTTGACGAACTGAACAAAATGAATGGTGATTTATACGCATACGCATATATTTCATCTCCAGTGGAAAAAGACTTTATTTTTTCTCCTTGTAATTCCCCCGATTCTAATTTCTGAATTTCATTATCAACCATTTTATCGAACAATATAAACTCAGATTCATTGCAAACCGTTGCTATAAAAAATTCTGAACCATTCCCATTCGAATGAAATGATACTACAGTTTTTTTATTGTCAAGAACATCTTCTAACCCTTGACTCGTTGAAAAAAGTGAATCAACAACTCTAAGCTTTCTGTCTAATTTTTGAATTTCAGGAATAGCTAGTACCTCACTCCAAACCAAGTTAGTCTCCGAAATTCGTGACCATGTTTCACGTATATTTTGACACTCTGCTATTATAGCCGCACTTTTAGGAATGGCAATAATTGGATCTTCATGTTGTTTTACCTCTTCTTTTAAAAAAAAATAAGATCCCAACAAAGCTCCGGTGCACCCAGCTATAATTATTCCTATGATGAATTTTCTCAGCATAATAAAGCAATCAAATTTAGCTTAAAAGAGCAGGTGGAAATAACGTTGTTTTTGAATATATACACAGTGATTTGTGAAAATAGGTAAATCCATCTATTCACTACTTAAAAGGATCTCTCAAATAATAATAGAAGCTATTAAAATAATTCCTATTTTCACAATTCTCAATTATGAAGCAAATTCTTCTGTTTTCTTTATTAATAACTGTAGTCTCGTGTTTTGGACAAGTAGATGCGGGAATCAGTTCTGTTAATGCTCCTGCGGGAAATATTTGCCCTGGAAGCATAACTCCTTCTGTCACCTTAGAAAATTTTGGAACAACCACTTTAGCTTCGGTAGAAATCCTATATAACATTGATGGAGCACCTAACTCGAGTTACAGTTGGTCTGGAAGTCTAATCTCTGGAGGAACAATTAATGTAACCTTACCTAGTCTTTCTTCAACCGCTGGAGCGCATACCTTCAATGCTTTTACAAACGCACCAAATGGAACAACCGATGCCAATATACTGAATGATGATGAGTCTGAAAATTTTACGACAACACCTGGCATCAATTATACAGCTACCGTTTTAAATTCGAACTGTGGAGGAACAGATGGAAGTATAATACTAAATGCTTCTGGAGGAACAGGAGCACTTCAATATAGTGTGGATGCGGGCGCAACATTTCAAGCGTCAAACTCTTTTCTCAATCTTAGTCTTGGAGCATATGATGTTGTTATTGAAGATGCTAATGGCTGCAAAAAATTGGGCATTGAAAATGTACTTTCAAACGGGGGTCCTTCTATTATAACTATCAATGACAATCAGCCTTCATGCTTTGGAATTGACGACGGTTCTATTGTAATTGCAGCCAATGGAGGTGGTTTAACCTTTAGTATTGACGGAGGAACAAATTACGCAACGACATCACCTGAAACATTAGGGTTCTTTCAAAATCTAGCACCAGGATCATACAATGTTTACGTAAAAGACTCTAGTGGCTGTGAAACATTTCAGGTAGTTTCGCTAGCACAACCTGATCAAATTAACACCTTAATTTTTGGTAATAATGCCGGATGTGGAGCATCTAACGGAAGTGCATCTGTTCTGGCCAGTGGCGGTGATGGGAATTTTTCATACTTATGGGATGATGCAAATAACCAAGCATCTTCTTCAGCATCAAATATCCCTGCAGGGCTATATCATGTTACTGTTACTGATGGAAACTTTTGCTCTGTAGTAGATTCTGTTTTTATTGGAAATAATGGCGGCCCTAGCATTTCGTTAATAAGTAGCAATACACTTTGTTTTAATGATTCTTCTGGTCAAATCACTGCAAATATTAGTGGAGGAACCGCTCCATACACATACATATGGGATGACGGGATCAACCAAACGACAGCCACGGCTACAGGACTAAATGTGGGAACGTATCTTTGTCAAGTAACGGATAACAATGGTTGCATGGCCTTTGGAAATGCAAGCGTTAGCGAACCGGAACTATTAACTGGAAATTTATCTGCTATCCAAGCATCTTGCGGAAACAATAATGGATTAATTATTAGCACAATATCTGGAGGGACTTCCCCATATACATATCAATGGAACGATGGCAACAACCAAATTACGCCCGTTGCCGTAAATTTGCAGCCAGGTCAATACACAATAGATGTAACAGATGCAAACGGATGCGCTTTTTCGAGCATGGAAGAAATATTTTCTTCGGATTCAATATTTATTACCGCAATTATTAGCAACTCTAGTTGCGACGCTGCAGCAAATGGAGGAGTTGAAATTACTGTAAATGGAGGTTCACCTCCTTATTCCATTGACTGGAGTACCGGAGACACATCTCTCCTTGTTGAAGGTTTAGCACCGGGAAATTATTACGTTCAAATAGCAGATGCAGCGGGTTGTGTAAACAATGAGTCAATAAATATTGCTTCAGAAAGCAGCAATTGCTTGATTATACCTACCGCTTTTTCGCCAAACGGTGATGGAAAAAACGATTTTTGGGTGATTGAAGGTTTAGATATTAATCTGGAAAAACAGGTAGAAATTTATAATCGCTGGGGGGCAATTTTATATCAAAACTCTGCTTATCAAAACGACTGGGACGGCAAAATTAATGGAAAAGATCTCCCGACTGGAGGTTACTTTTATATCGTAACTATTTCTGAACAAACCTATACTGGGCCTATAGCTATTATTAGATAAATGAAAATTGTATTGTTCATATCCATTGTAATTATTGGAAGTGCATTTTCTGCACAGCAACTATCGTTTAACAGCCAGTATATGTTAAACCAATATATTATAAACCCTGCTGCTGCCGGACAGCACCTAGAGGCTCCAATCTCTTTGTCTGTTAGACAGCAATGGGCAGGGATACAAGGGGCTCCTGTATCTCAATTCATTAGCTTTAACCGGAGAATGGGCAAGGCGCAAAATATGGCATTTGGAACACAACTTTTCAATGATGTAAACGGAGCTTTTAAAAATATGGGGATGCAAGGCACATATGCATACCAACTTAAAATAAATGAAAACTCAAAATTATCATTTGGAGCTTCGGCAATTTTATCCCAAACTACTGTTGATGGAACTAATTTTATTGTAAATGATTATTCTGACGAGACTTTATTAGGAGTAAAGCAAAAATCATCTGCTCCAGACGCATCCGCGGGTATATTTTATTTTAGTCAAAATGCATTTATTGGAGCTTCTTTAAATCAGCTATTGCAAGCAAAATATAGTTTTGGAGAAAACCTTATTCAAAATAGCCAGATAAATCATATTTACGGTTCTGGGGGGATAAAAATAAAAATGGGTCCTGGCTATAAAATTGAACCCTCTTTCTTAATAAAAATTGTTGGACCAGCTCCTACAGAAATTGATTTAAATGCTCGATTCTTCTACCGAGAAAATGTCTGGTTAGGATTCTCTTATAGAAACAGTGGTGCTAACATTTTAATGGTTGGTTTAGAAAGGGATCGTTTTGTAATAGGCTACGCACATGACTTTACAAGTAGCAACATTAAAAACTACTCTGCTGGCACAAATGAATTGCACCTACAATACTCGTTTAAAAACAAACACCAAGGAGCTACGAAATTTTAAGAGTTCTTTGAATCCCCAGTTTGATCAACCACAAAAACATTAAACCACATAAGCTAAACGTTAATGGTGTCAGCCAAATTGAATATGGAGTTGAATTAAACGCTGCAAAAATTAAAGCACCCACCGCAATCAACCGAAATGCATCAATGAATACCGAAGACTTAGTTTGCTCTAACATGCGCGCATGCGCAAATATTGAAATTAAAATCACACCCACCAAAGCCAACACTTGAGGAGTAAAAAACAAATTTGCCAAAGTTTCTTGCGCTTCACCCATACTAGATAGGCCAGTAACATCATCTAGCTTTACCTTGTACAGTAACATTAGGGACACAAACGCACCAAAAGTAATTGCAACATTTAATAGAACATATGCTCCAAGCTCAAAACCTACCGGAATCTTGTGATGGACCCTTTTGCCCTCTTCATCTACTTTATATTCGTTCGGTAGATGCGGAACATCACTTGGAGTCCACGCTGGCCCTTTGGTAAATACTTTTATTTTATCCTTAATTTTTTTTGTTCTACTCGCTCTTGTAAATAAATTCCTCCAATATGAAAAAGCAGCATTATATGCGTTTGCACTTTCAAAACCCGTAGTTATACCATAATCAGGTTCTTCGCTCTCTGTGATAAAAGTGCCAAAAATTCTATCCCATACAATAAATATATGACTATAGTTATGATCCATATACTTTTCATTTCTAGCATGATGCACCCGGTGGTGTGATGGCGTAGTAAGAAACTTTTCAAACACTCCCAATTTGCCAATTACTCTAGAATGTGTAAACAATTGAAATAAGCCAAGAGTTAATGAGCAAGTAGCAATTGTAAATGCATCAAACCCGGCAAATGCCATCCAAACAAAAAAGAAAGCTCGAAATATGACAGCAAAAAATGACGCTCTAAAAACCGTAGTTAAATTTAGTTCTTCACTTTGATGATGCACAATATGAGCGGCCCATAAAAAGTTAATCTCATGACTCAGTCGGTGAAACCAATAAGCTATACAATCAAAAATTACTAATGCAATTAACCAGGTTCCAAGATTAGTAGGAATTTGGTATGGAGCGTAATTTGCCCAAATAAAATGAAATCCAAAAAGAATTAGTACCGACAAGAAAAAATCAAAAACTCTTTCCATCATACCACAGGATAAGTTAACAACACTGTCGGAAAGTCGATAAATTTTCAAATTTTTCTTTTTAGCTACGGCCGACTCTAAAACAAGAGCTCCAATTACGATAGCTACACCAAGAATAATTACATACGGAAGATAGTCCATAATAAATAATTTTGTACAAAATTAGCAATTTACTAATGATTCGGAGATGATCGAGGGCATAAAATTTAATTATGCTGTTTTAAAAAAGAAAACTTACGCGCTGCTAAAAATAGAACAAAGAAAATAGTTGCCATCACAACATGACTAATATCATGGTAATTAAACCAACGATTAACGCTTAATTGTGTATTAAATATAATCCCCGGTAACACGCCCATTCCAATGGCAATTATAAAAAGTTTACTACCTTGAGATTTCGTTTTAAAAAAATTAAAGATGTGCATTGGCAACACCATACCTATCAAAGATAATAAAGAGCAAAGTTGAGCTAATCCAAAAAAACTAGTCGATGGGATAAGCATAAATACAATAAAAATGGAAACCTGTGATATGAAAACAAATTTTATCCATCGAGCTATATGTGGCTTGATTAAAGGTGTTATTTCCTTAAGAGTTGCCAATCCTAAAAATAGGTTTGCTGCCGAATTAATTACCCAACCAATAACTTTCCATCTAGGGGTAACATAGGCTGCCAAACCGTGGCCAAACCAGGCTGCACTCATCATTCCGATTGAGAAAAGAAGAAAAAATATTTTGAAATACTTAAAACTTTCAGATTTCTTACCCTTGTATTTAGAAAACACAACAAATGCAAAAATGCATACAAAGCCAGTTAAAGAATCTGTTAACGTTGTAATAGGTTCTCTCCATTCGAACTCACCTATAATGAGCGTTGGATTAAGTATTGGATCAAATGAATCTACTATTTGCATCTAATGCAAAGGTACAGATTCAACTAAAATAATTCAATAAATTTTGTTTTTTTGATGCCGAAACATCGACATGAGAATCATCAGACATGATGACTACGCCTCCTTTCCCCTTTTTATAGCTCTTAACATATTGCGCATTTATCAAATGTGATCGATGAACGCGTATAAAACCCGAATCATTCAAAACATCATCGTAAAACTTCAACGTTCTACATATTACTTTTTTAGAACCATCTAATAAGTGAAAATCTGTGAAATTATCATTTGCTACGCATCTGATAATATCATTTACTTGTACTACTTCAAACCCATCAAGAACTGGCAAAACTACTTTCTTATCTTTATTTTGGGAATGCTTGAAGTTTTCAAGCAAAACTTTGGTCTGTAAGGTAAAACTACCTTCATTCTTCATTTCAATATTTTCCCTTACCTTTTTTATAGATGATTCTAGCTCATCAATATCAATGGGTTTCAAAATATAATAGGAAGCACTGTAGTTCAAGGCTTTTAAAGCATATTGACTGTAAGCAGTAACAAAAACTGTTTCAAAATTTACAACTTCCAATTGTTCGAGTAAATCGAAAGCGTTTCCAAAAGGCATTTCAACATCCAAAAAAACTAAATCTGGAGCCATTTCTTCAATGGCTGTTTTTCCTTCCTTTATATTTGCGCACTCAGCGATTATTTCAACATTTTCGCAATATTTATTTATGTAATTCCGAAGCGTTTCCCTACTTGTTTCTTCGTCTTCTACCAGTATTGTTTTAAGGACTTTCAGTTTATTCAGATATTTGTTTGGTTTTCCTGATGTTAAAATAATAAATTTGTAGCAGATAAATTCCGTTTCATTGAAAATAGCCGTAAATACTCGCCTTTTATTAAAAAATAAACTTGAAGGAATTGGTTGGTTCACGCTGGAAACACTTAAAATAATTGTTCTAAATCATCCAGAGCATGAGTTTTATTTTTTGTTCGATAGGAAATTTGATCCTTCATTTGTTTTTGCAAAAAATATTACTCCCGTAATCATAGGACCTCCAGCTAGGCATCCTATTTTATTCAAAATTTGGTTTAACCACTCTGTAACGCGCGCTTTAAAAAAAATAGGTGCAGATATCTTTTTATCGCCAGATGGATTCCTAAGTCTAAAAACTTCTATCCCTCAAATTGCGGTTATACACGATTTGAACTTTGAGCATTATCCAGAAGACTTGCCGAAATCATACATGAAATACTATAAAAAGTATTTCCCGTTATTTGCAAAAAAAGCAGCTCGGATTATTACTGTATCGGAATTCTCAAAAAAAGATATTAGTAATCAATATGCTATTTCTTTGAATAAAATTGAGGTGACCTATAATGGTGTGGGTGAGAATTTTAGTCCATCAGATATTTCTGTCATTCAATCTACGCAAATGAAGTTTTCGGAAGGTAAGCCCTATCTTGTATATGTGGGAGCTCTTCACGCTAGAAAAAATATAGAAAGAATGCTACTGGCATTTGATCGATTTAAAAAAAACACAAATTCCGAATATAAAATGTTAATTGTTGGTGAAAAAATTTGGAAAAACACCAAGTTTGAATCAACACTGGAAAATTTGTGCTACAAAAATGATATTATATTCACAGGGCGATTAGCTTCAAGTGACTTAAACAAGGTTATTGGTAGTTCAAATGGATTAGTATATGTCTCCTATTTCGAAGGTTTTGGAATTCCAATTATTGAAGCAATGAAATGCGAAGTACCTGTTATTACAAGTGATGTTACTTGCATGCCCGAAATAGCAGGAAATGCTGCCATTTTAGTAGACCCCTTTTCAGTAAATTCTATTTCCAAGGGTATGGAAGAAATACTAGACAAAGAAAAATATATTAAATATGTTCAACTCGGGAAAAAGAGGGTTATGTATTTTTCTTGGGACAACTCTGCAAAGATTGTTTGGAATTGTATTGAAGATGTATTAGCAGAACCTAATTAAGGTAGAAGTTTTGATCCACTTTTCTTTCTTGTTCGAGCAAAATGGTCATATATCGAGTCTTTCTTAATAGAAAATCCATTTGCCGTTGCTCATCAGTAATCTTCATGAAACGTAGTTTTTCATCGTCTTTTAGATTAAGCATTTTTACAATGTTTTTTATCCCTAAAATTTCATGTAATTCATCATTAAAACTGTCTCCATGCAATAGCTGCAAATACTTACCTATATTATCAATCAATTCGCTATTCAGCGGATGTTCAATAGACCGCAATAGTGTTATTGTCCCGGCTGGGTATAATTTTCCTTCGGTTTGCCCTTCGTAGTGATTTAGTTTAAAGTTTTGTCTACATTCCACCAAAATATCTAACTCTCCATTATCATAATTTTTCAGTATTTGTTTAACAGATACCAAAGAACCAAATTCGGTTAAGGTGGTTTTCCCTTGATAGGGAATTCCAAATTCAACTTCATTCGAGATACACTCCGTAATTAATTGTAAATACCTGGGCTCATAGATATGAAGAGTCGTTTGCTCTCCTGGGAGTAAAAATATCCTTAAAGAGAAAAGACCTATATGATTGTTTTCTTGTTTCATTATCTGTACATGAGCTCGATTACAATGTAAAAATTGAATAAAAATGGGTAAATATCAATAGCATGAAACAATACATATTCACAATCATTATTGAATTACTCATACTTGACAACCAAAGAAAAACTGGAAAAACCTATTGACAACTAAGGCTATGGAACGAAAAACCACTCACAAAATAACCCTAATAGGGGGCATAAAAACCAGTTTCACACCGGTTTTATTCCAAAAAAAATTAAAAAACTGAAGGAAAATGGGAAATAAGTAGCTGAAAATTAAACCTTGATTTTTAACTCGAAGGAAGTAGAAACGTGTTAATTGCCATTAGCATCTTCAAACTTTTCAGCACCAATAAACTGACCTAATTTATAAACGGCTGACTCCTTGATAACCCCCGTTTCAAAGTACCAAGTCCAATCTCCTTCTCGACTATCATCAATATATGATCCTGCACATTTCACCTTACCATTAGGGTAAGACTCTACATAGTTTCCATTTAGCCTATTGAATTTATAAATGCCTTGATGCTTTATCTTAAAACCATTATGGGTTGTGTCATTTAATATTTCATGTGAATAGTAATTCCAAATAGTGAAAAGACCTTTCCTATCTCCCAAGCTATAGTTAATTATATGTAACGTATCTCCTGCAAGATCAAGCTTTGTCCATTTCCCATCTTTTCTTCCCTTATTGTAGCTTCCAGACTCTTTTAGCCTTCCGGAACTATAGCTTACTTTAAAGTCACCATTCAAACTGCCATCCAAGTAATAACCTTCTTTAATTATAATTTGTCCATAATCTAGGGCATAATCCTGAACAACTCCAGAACTATTTACAAGACTCTTGTCCAATTCCCAAATTTTGAAAAACCCTGATAATTCGCCTAGATTGTAATTTACAATAGATATTGTATCGCCGTTTCCATTCCAATCTATCCACGTTCCATGCCTGTATCCGTTATAATACTCTCCTTTAAATCTTAATTGCCCATTAGAATAATGACCAACTGCAGGTTGAATTGGATCAAAGGGAACATTGCTTCCCAAAGAGAGTGTAAAGCAACTTGACAGGAAAACAACGAGTAATATCAGGGACATCCATTTAATCATTCCGCTTACTGATTAACCATACAAAGAAGTGATTTATTGTTTTACCAGTTTTTCGGTAAAAAGCACTTTATCATTGTTCAATATTCTCAAGATATACATTCCTTGATTGAGATAAAAGCCATTAAATGTTAATCTATTCTCTCCTTGGAGCGCCACATCCTCATAAAGAACTTTTATTAACCCTCCTTTAGTATCAAATAATTCTACTTTGATAAAAAGTGACTCATCCAACTCAAAATCGAACATTATCCAATCCACTGAAGGGTTAGGAAATATTGCTCCATTACTAAAGGCTGGATTTAACGTATCTTCAATTGGCACGGGTATTCTACATGCTTCTTCTACTGCAACTCTTCCTATCCAAGTGCCATTTCCTCCTTGTTTTCCATACATACCAGCGGTCCAAACCATGCAAGGGCTATCATACTGCCTTTGTATTGCAAAATAGTCTCCCCACCTGTCCAAGGAATCAACAAATGTATTGATTGGAGCTTCACCTAATTTGATTAAATTAAAATCTGAATAAACTTCGTTTGTATCCATGTAATAACAGCCAACTCCTGCAGAGTCTACTGGAGAGGTATAGTTAAATGCTATTACACATTCTTTATCGTCCGGATCAATGCCTGTAGATGCAATATTTGGATATCCATAATCTTTAATCGAGTCTGATAAAATAACTCCCGAAGCAACAGGTGCAGCTTCAAAACTGTCGATTGTTCCGTGGTAAACTGCCGCATTACCTGTTGCAGTATCCATGGAGTTGTGCACATATTGAATCCAACTATCGTCCCTAATCGCTCCTAACATTCGAGAATCATTAGTAGCCAATAATTTAGGAATAGATTGCCTTCCACTTGGACTCATAAAATAATGGTCAGAATTGCTTAAAAGTTTTACATTCAATTGTTCTGAACTACTTGACATCATATCAGAAATTTCAATTAAATAAACCGTATCACTTTCTGCTGAAAAGTTCTTATTGGAGAGAAAATATTGATTTGGTCCATATAGTTTTCGCGCTCCACGAACAGGATGAATATTTCTGACCTTTATAGAATCATCATATATATCCGACCATAACTGCGAAGTTAACGCCGAATTTCCAGCATAACCCGAATGCTTATCTATTTGCCAAATAATCGATTGGAAGAATCCAGTTTGCCAGCTTTGATTATCCGCTAACAAATTCCCCGTAACAAAAAATTCATCTTCAGACAAGGCTATTGCAGGGTAGTCTGTCCAGTGATCTGAAAGCAATGGGTCTCCCGGAAGTAAGTACACATTCCAGTCATCCATAGGATTATTAGAGGTTGAAAAACAAACTGCTATTTTACTGTTTACATGGTTCGTTCCGACCAAAAAAGTTAAAATAAATTTATCTTCATTTGGATCATAAATCATTTTTGGATCATACCTACTCGCGGTAACATTAAATTGAATAACAAAATCTTGCAGAAAACCCGTATCCATCAAGGTGTCCGCTTCTGTATCGTATATCACTACTCTGTTATTCGTGCAAGACATTAATATTCCACCATCCGAAATAGCCATAGCATTGTCATTCGGTACGCGGTTATTATATGCATTGCCTTCAAATCCTGAAATGTTAAATACTTCGGGAGCAGCTGTTTTAGGGGCAGGTGCATTTGATTTCTTTCTAGGATATTTTGCCTCCAAATCTCTCTTTAAACGCAACAACTTGGCTTTATCAGAACTACCTTCAGGAGAAGGCATTTCCAAATTCTGAACAGAAGCATACCAGAGGTTATTGATGGCTTTAAAATCAACAACACCTGACTTGCGTACTTGAAATTGTTGACTGGTTTGTGTAAAACCTATTACACTCATTAACAAAAAAACAACTGGAAGAATGTAATTCATATTTGCAATTTTCTCTGCAAAGATAAAAAGAAATGTATAAAAGTTATATTTGCCCTTTGACACAATTGTTTTATACCAGAAAATTAGTTGCATGCTGAAGTTAAACAATAGCAAATTTCTAAAATACAAACTATTAAACTCTTCATTCACAGGGCTTTCGATTGGCATGCTGTTCACAATTTATGGACCCTTAGACCCCTTAGTATATTCAATTGGGGGTCTTTTTCTGGCAGTTGGCATGTTAATTATTGCCAAGTTTTACGAAAAATTACTCAATATAAAGAGCTTTTATTATATTTCACTCATGGTAGAAATAATGATGTTGATCACTTTATTGATCTTCATCTTTTGGAAAATATCTCTCGTTTCTGCACTTCTTATTTACATCGGTTATCAATTTACTTTTACATTTGGGGGATATTTGGTTCGCGCCGAAACATTAGTGGCCAGTGACAAGGAGCTTTTAGGTAAAATTGATTTCAACAAACAATTGGGTTATTTAGTTGGTTTAGGTGCCTCATTTATATTTTACTACACGCTAAATAATGGATTTGAAATTGTTGACACTATTTCGCAAATTACCATCTTACATTATATCCTAATTCTATTACAAGTTTTAATCGTCTTATTTTTGAATGCTAGTTTTAGCAAAAAAAGTTGAAAGAATTTCTTAAATCGGGAAAGTCTGAATGACTAATCAAAACAAAGGTTTTTGAACCGAAACTGTGTTTAGTTCCAGAATGAAACAATTTTACTGCCAAGTTGTTTATACTAATTGTCAACTTTCTCTGAGCCGCATATAAGTCGATTATTTGAAAAAACTAGCTAAATCATATTTCGTTAAAAATATTCATTGTAAATTTGCATTGCTTTTTTGGTTTCTACTTTGTAGAATTAAAAGGGAACCAAGTGTAATTCTTGGACTATTCCCGTAGCTGTAAGCTCAATAAAGCTTTTTCTAATTAAGCCACTGTTCCGAAATCAGAATGGGAAGGCATGAGAAAGTTGAGTAAGTCAGAAGACCTGCCATTAATGCGAAATTTTTGCTTTCGGGATAAAAGCTGAGATATAAGTCATGCATAGGGTGTGCTTTATTCTTTTGTTTTTATTCTTTTTAATTAACACCTAAAAACTTAAAAAGGATGAAAAAAATTTACTTAATGGCTGCTTTATTTGCAGCAACAACAACAATTTCAGGACAAAACGCTGATTTTGAATCAATTTCTTTACCAACTGACTCTTTTTGGAACGGATCAGATTTAAGTGGCACCTCAAATGGTACTGGCTTATTTGAATCTGTAATGATTGAAGGAGGTCATGAATTCTCAAATCAATATGACACCACATGGGGAGCACCGGGATACTGGTCTCAAGGTTGGGCATATTCAAATCAAACGTCTGATATGCTTACTGGAACTGCAGGACAGCACTCATCTTATGCAGGTGGAGCTTTCAGTGGCTCTAACTATGCTATTGGTAAAAATGGGTCAGAAATAATTTTAGCAGGTGGAGTATCTCCTGAGTTCCGTATTACAAATGTGAACTATGCTGCTTTCTCAATGCTTAATGGAGATGCATTTGGCAAAGAATTTGGCTCACAATATGACGCAAACGGAGCTTTGGATGGAACTGATGGAGAAGATTGGTTTCTATTGAAAATTCTTTGTTATGATTTATCTGATGTATTGGTAGATTCTGTAGAGTTATATTTGGCAGACTACCGTTTTGCAGATAATACGCAAGATTACGTTCAAAAAGATTGGACAACTGTTTCTTTGACTAGTTCGGAAACATTAGGTCGATTAAAATTTAATCTTACTTCATCAGATGAAGGTCAATGGGGAATGAATACCCCTGCGTTTTTTGCAATTGACGACTTGAGCGCAGGCTTTGCCAATATAGAAGAAAATGAGTTAACCTCTCGTATATATCCAAATCCGGCAATTGATATTGTCAATGTTCAAACAAATTCAGATAACGGCACAATTGAAATATTTGATATAACAGGCAAACAAATTAGTAGCAATAACTATACTTCTAAAATGTTTCAATTAAACATTTCTACTTTTCCGGCAGGAACATATTATGCGGTTATAAGTTCTGAAACATCCAGGAAAACGACTAAAATCATCAAGCAACAGTGAAGTTAACCTTAGCTATAGTGATTCTTTCAATGAATGTTTTTGCACAGGGGCCCTATGCCCCTGTTGCAGATTCAATAGGAACAACTGCTATACACAAGGATTCTTCTGCACTTATTGATTGGGCTTCAGCATGTATTGTTGAAAGAGGATGGAAAAACATCACAGATACCACTCTAGGAAAAACCAGTACTGGCGATATTTATAGCGCCACAGAAAAATCAGGGATTAATGGTGTTGTCAGTCTCGGTGATGGTGGATCAGCAATTTTAACATTTTCCTCACCAATAATCAATGGTCCTGGTGCGGATTTTGCCGTTTATGAAAATGCTTTCAATAACACATTTTTAGAATTAGCGCATGTAGAAGTAAGTTCTGATGGTATTAATTATTTCCGTTTTGAAAGTTTTAGCCTGTCTCAAATTAGTAGCCAAATAATGAACGAAGTAAATGCCTCCGACATACGAAATCTGGCTGGAAAATACCGAGCACAATTTGGAACTCCGTTTGACCTTGAGGAAATGGTTGGATTTACCAATCTAAACGTAAACAACATTACACATGTCAAAATTATTGATGCAATTGGTAGCATTAATCAGTCATATGCTTCATACGATTCTCAAGGAAATATGATTAATGACCCTTTCCCGACTCCCTTCGAAACCGGTGGATTTGATCTAGACGCAATAGGTGTTATTCACTCCTTTGTGGGAATTGAAGAATCACTCAATACATTCAAAGTATTCCCTAATCCAGCAAAAGAAAAAGCAACCCTAATCTTTGACAATTTATCAGATAAAACGATTCAATTAATCGATTTGAATGGAGTAATTGTTTTTGAATTGAAATCTAATTCAAATCAAATTGATTTGGATCTATTCCACTATTCAAAAGGTGTTTATATTTTAAAATTAATTGAAGGGGGAAATATTAATATTCAAAAATTACTCATCAATTGAGGGCTCTGGTAAATTATTTTTTAGTCCTTATTTGCTTAATGGCATCTGCAAACGCAATTTCTCAAGCCGATACATTGAAACAATTAGTAGTTGACGCTGATGCTACAATTACCCCAGCAAAATCCTATAAAATAACCAAAATAGAGAGGATAGAATCGCATGAAACAGAAAACCTAGCCGATATTCTCTCGAAAGAAACACCCATTTACATCAAGTCGTATGGACCTGGCAGCCTATCCACTATATCAATTCGAGGAGCAGGCGCTAGTCATACTCAACTATATTGGAATGGAATTGCTATTAATTCCGCTACTTTAGGACAATTAGATTTGAGCACCCTTCCAGCTGCATTTATAGACAATGCTGAAATTCATTTAGGAGCGAGCAGTGTAGTAGACGGAAGCGGAGGCTTGGGTGGTGCCATTCAATTAAATACTTCCGCTAATTTTAACAACAAATTAAATACTAATTTTAAAAAAGAAATAGGAAATTTCGGAATGGACAGAACCTATTTTTCTTTCAATGCGGGCACTAAAAAGTTTCAATCAAAAACAAGCATTTTCAGAAATGCAACTTCCAATGATTTTAAATACATTGATATTACCCAAGAAAACTCTCCAATATTAGAAAGAGAAAATGCAGAAATGTTGCAGCATGGAATAAAACAAGAATTTTACTTGACACCAAATAAAACAAATTATTTTGCAATTAAATCAAACTACATGAATAGCTACAGACAAATCCCATCTGTACTAGGCGTAAATTCTAACGGAGAATTTCAAACTGACGAAGTGCTTCGACTATTAGGAGAATGGCAGAATATTAAAAAGAAAAATCTCCACCATTTCAGGGTCGCTTTGTTAAAAGACAAGTTGAACTATGCAGACAGTATTGTAGCGATTAATTCACTAATCAACATTGACTCATATAGAGCAAGCTATAATTTCAAGCGCTATTTTAACCATTTATTTAAAATATCTACTCAGATAAATATAGATAAAGACATTGCCAGTTCAACCGGCTTCAATTCGCAGGAGGAGCGCAATAGGCAGTCAGGATTTGTTCAGCTGGAACAAAAAAGTAATCATGGACACCTATTCAATCTGGCGATAAGGCAAGAAATAATAGATGGTAAGTTTACCCCTATAGTTCCAACTATTGGAATGAAATACTTTCTTTCCAAAAATCACCGTTTCACCATAAATGCCAATGCAGCTAGAAATTACAAAGCACCTTCACTGAATGAATTGTATTGGGAACCAGGAGGAAATAGAGAACTGCTTCCTGAAATAGGATTTACAACTGAGATAGGTCTAAATTATAACTATGAAAAACTTTCTTTTAACATTTCGCCCTACTATTCATTAATCGATAATTGGATTCAGTGGGTTCCGCAGGAAAACGGAATTTGGAGTCCAATCAATGTAAGAGAGGTTGAAAACAAAGGAGTTGAAATAGAAGCTAGCAAAGTATTTACAATTTTGAATAAAGGCAAACTCCATATTAACACGAGCTACAATTATGTTAGGTCTGTTAACAAATCATCTGTAATAACGAATGATAATTCTGTAGGTAAGCAATTAATATACGTGCCTTTGCACAGCTTCAATATTGTTGCAAAGCTGGAGATAAAAAAATGGTTATTCGGCTATAATCAAACCATAACTGGAAAAGTTTTTATTGACGCTACCAATATTACGTATATGCCATATTATGCTCCAGCAGAAGTTAACATTAGCTATTCCTTTGTGAAAAATAAAAAATCTGCTATAATTGGTTTTAAAGTAGCTAATTTATATGACGAACATTACCAAATAATGGCGAATAGACCAATGCCCGGAAGATGGTTTTTATTGTTTTTAAAATTTAACCTAAACTCCAAAGATGATTAGATTGAATTTCCATATTTTAATATTGCTTTTTTTGGGAGTTGCTTCTTGTAAAAAGAAGGAAATAGGACCGCAATGTCCAACTTGCGTTGAGGAAGATATTGCGATTAAGTATGATGATGTTTTAATTGGATGTGAGGGTAATTTTGGGTGGGGAAATGCTTCTATATCATTATTTAACCCCACTAATAATAGTATTACAAATACAGTTTTTCAAAACATTAATGGCTATGCCCTGGGCGATGTGCTGCAGTCTATTACAGAACACAATGGTCATTTATTTGTAGTGGTGAATAACTCTGGCAAAATCGAAGTTATGGATACTGCTACGTATCAAAAAACAGCTACTATCAATGGTTTGACAAGCCCTCGCTATTTTTGTGGAATAAATAACTCCAAAGCTTATGTTTCTGATTTATTTTCCGACCAAATAGCTATTTTAGACTTAGCAAATAATTCTGTAATAGATAATATAAATGCAGGAGGATGGACAGAAGAAATGTTATTATTTAATAATAAGGTTTATGCATGTCGGCCCGATACTAATTTTATTTTACAAATAAATGCCAGCACAAACAGTATTGAGGACACAATTGTTGTGGGAAAAGGACCTTCTTCTGTGGTTTTGGACAACAACAACAAACTTTGGGTATTAAGTTCGGGAGGCATGAATGAAGAACAAGGAGAATTGAATCAAATTGACCCTTTGAGCAATCTAGTAATTAAAAAGTTGGTATTTACAGATATATCTAATTCACCAAACAGTCTAAAGATAACTCCAAATGGAGAAACAATGTACTATCTCAACAATGGGGTGAATAAGCTTTCCGTTTATGCAACTGCTTTGCCTTCCTACCCTATAATTAATGAAAATGGAGCTCTTTTTTATGGGTTAGGAATAAGCCCTACACATGATATCTATGTATCTGATGCGGTTGACTATGTTCAATCAGGTATCATATATCGTTATGATAGTACTGCCTTATTAAAAAACCAATTTTCTGTTGGAATTATACCACAAGCGTTTTGGTTTAAGTAGCTGATTCCAAAAACCTTAATCTCGACTTCTTGCCTAAAAAAGAGAGGTAAATGAAATAGGGAATTATTTCATTTACCTCTATGGTATTATATTGATCTTTTAAATTATTCAAATATAATCGTCATTTCAACCCTTCTATTTTGCTGCCTTCCCTCTTTTGTGTCGTTATCGGCAATCGGTTTCTCTTCGCCAAAATATTGAACGATAACTCTGTCGGAACTCACGCCCCTTTGATCTAAATAATTAGCAATAGCCTGAGAACGTTTTTTTGAAAGAACCAGGTTAGTTTTAGCAGATCCCACATTATCGGTATGTCCAGCCACAGCAATTTTCCATTCACTTTTCTTTATCAATAAATTAGCTAACTCTTCCAAGGATGGAAATGAAACCTCTTTTATAATATCCTTTCCTGATTCAAACTCAAGATTTTCAAAAGCAGTGTTTAATATTTCTTGCTCTTCTTCCTCTATCACTGGACAGCCATTATTCGACTTTGGACCTGGAACATTTACACAATCATCATCTTTATCTAGTACACCATCTTCATCCGTATCCGCATAAGGACAACCATTATTGGACTTTGGACCTGGATTATTTGGACAATCATCATCTTTATCTAAAATTCCATCTTCATCCGTATCTGGCCATGGACAACCTCTATTCTCTTTCGGTCCAGCAATTTCAGGACACTCGTCCAAATAGTCGAATAAGCCGTCTTTATCTGTATCCGGACAACCTTCATTTGCTTTAGGACCTGGGTCATTAGGACATAAATCATCTAGATCTTTTATTCCGTCACCATCTGTATCTGGGCAACCATTAAATGCGAGCAATCCCGGAACTGTAGGACAATCATCATTTTTATCAATAATACTATCGTTATCTGTATCTGGACAACCTTTGAATGCCGCCAACCCAAAAACTTCAGGACACATATCCTCTTTATCTATAATCGAATCTCTGTCGGTATCCGGACACCCATTAAAAACTACTAAACCAGAATCTAAAGGACAATCGTCCTCTGTATCTTTAATTCCATCACCATCGGTATCTGGACAACCTTTAAATTCCCAAACACCCGCCAATTCTCTACATTCATCTTTTTTGTTGGAAACCTTATCTTTATCATCATCTTTTGGGTGCTTATTAAAAAGCCAAAATTTAACTCCAGCATACACATT
>Ga0315315_10000679_pt1 | contig 29487 bp, 20 predicted proteins | sample M140m3416metaG_FD_203699 | JGI IMG/M metagenome (GOLD analysis project Ga0315315, IMG submission 203699) | Ammonia-oxidizing marine archaeal communities from Monterey Bay, California, United States - M1 40m 3416 | ecosystem: Environmental > Aquatic > Marine > Intertidal zone | place: USA... | reverse complement strand
TGTCTGACTCAATGTACTGAATAAATGCGTCAATCGAACCCTCAGAACCCGCAAGGAAGAAATTGATCCCATTAGGGCTCAAAAGAATGGTCCCCTTGATTCCCAGTGAAGTGCACTTTTTCATGAATGGTTCTCGTAATTCGTCTCGGTCATGAAGGTCGACAAAACGATACCCTGCAATATTCAGCACCTGGCTACTCACGATTCAGTGCGAGGAGTTTCTGGGTAAGAAACTCTGCATCATCTTCGATTGGTCCAAGGCATCAATAGGGACTTAGTGACATGGACTGCGACCCCAGGGTTTTCCCTGAGCCTGCGCATACCGTACTCATACCATTTCTCACCGTACGGCATGTAAATCCGTGTCCTATGTCCTTTCTTGGCTAGTTCTCTCCTAATATTGCCCCTCACCCCTAAAAGAAACTGGAATTCGTAACCCGGCCCCTTTCCCTTTCTATTCAATACCGATGGCCTATGTCTGGGATCTTCTTTTTTTGGCCCTAGGCCTCGTGATTCCAGAGACTTCAGAGCATGATCAATCACCGGGACGTCATGAGAGGCGATTGCTGTGTATGAGCCAGAATCGAGCATGAGGTCTATAGCACGGTTTGTGGCATCTACGATTTCAGAGTAGCTTGTGTGCGATATCTCGGGGGGTTCTAGATAGATTCCTTTACAGATCCTGAAGTCAGAGTTTTTTCCAAGCGTCCCGCTCACAATCGAGATATCGTCAGGCGTCCGGAACATCCTCCCTTGGAGGACAACGCCGATATTCTCGAGGCCTTTTTTCTGAATTGCAATCATTGCATCTATTGTAGCCTGAGTTACACGATTATCCTCCATATCTAGCCTAACGAAAATATCGTTCTCTGCCGCCTTTCTTACTATTCTTTCAATGTTTGAGAGGGCTGATTTCTGATCTATAAGGAGACCCAGTGCAGTCGGTTTGATTGAGATGTTGGCATCCATCCCACTTTCCACAATTGAGTCGATGACAGACTCGTACTCATTGATGAACCATGAGGACTCGTCGAGTGATTTTATCTCCTCTCCCAGAACGTCGATTGTGAAGCATGCACCCTCCGATGATAGTTTCTTCATCAATTCAAGAGCCTGTTCCAGGCTTTCTCCAGCTGTGTACCTTTTTGCGACCCACCCTACAATGAATCTAGGAGCTAAGGGGAGGAAGGTGACAATGGTTCGCCCGAAGATACCCATGTGTGCCACAGCGTGGCTAGAGACTTGACAATTACGGGGGACAGATTTGCTTTCCCCTTAGGACTGGTACTCCGAGTTCAGAAAGAAGATTGGAGAGTGCAGATCTTTGCCACCCCTTGAATGACTTACGATCTAAGTGGGCAAAAATATCACCTCCGGGAAATGCGGACCTAGTAGATTCAACTGCAGTTCTAACAGAGTGGGACCATGGTCCGGCTGGGATTGATCCTTCCTCATTTTCTCCTTCGAAAATGATTGCATAATTTGCCAGGATATGACCAACCCAGACGTCGGAAGCTGAAATTACGGCTTTGTGGCGAGGTGCATAGTGACCACCCCCCAGTCCAATCATCACTTCCCCAACGCCCTGCCAATCAGTCTTGACGCAGTTTTTTGACAATCCCAGGCAAATGGCGATTGTCTTAGACCAAACTCTAGCGGCTCTGACGTCTTCCCATTGTTCCATGGTCGAACCTATTTCGAGATAAAGCGTAGGCGCGGCTAAAACTGGGCCGTGATGAGTAGCTTCCAGAGTTAGATCGTATTCATTTTCGAGATGGTCTTCCGTGGCTATTCGGCACATATTCCTGAATAATTCTCCGAACCTCGTGGAAGGAGGAACTGCAGTTCCGGTTATTCCCCCCGAACGAGCAGCCACACCGTGAGGAAATTCGCCTGGCACCCCAATTGCATGGAGCGTCAATGCAGGAATATTGGAAGCAGAAACATGCCTTGAGAGGACTAAGACCTCGTCTACTTCGGACCCAGTCAACGATGTGTGTGTAGAATCAACACCATCGGCCCAGATATGCAAACTATCTATCAGAAGTATCTCGGCATTTCCAGTAGAATGCCGATTAACCCGGCCATGGTCAAATTCCTGCGATTCCCCCCACCCGCCTATGTCCATTACTTCCGCCAGCATATTCATCGAAGCGGGGTCTTCGGTGGAAGCCAAAAGTAGTGAGACCATGCCTCGTGAAGGTGTTTGTATCTTCAATATTCTCGGGCACTCTTTCAATAGTTGTTCTGCTTCGGGGGCCTGTGAAGAGAAGCGAGGTGAATTTTGCACCTGTCAGAATATCAAGGGGAGATGGCATTCACGTTTTGTCTGGAACCCAGGGTGAACTGGTGAAAATTAATCCCGAGGGAGTGCTTCTAGGCGAGGTTGTTACTCCTTTCCCAACACCAATAATTGATGGCGTAATAATTGAGTCCGAAGGATTGCCAAATACTTCTCATATTTGGGTTGGTATTTGGCTAGATAGAGAATTCAGACAAGCCAGAATCGCTGCCCTCCCAATCGATATGGAATGGATTACGGGATCTAGCAGAGAAGATTTGCGAAATGCGATTAGTTCCCTCAATGGGGCGGAAATTGCCCCCTCAAACTCGATGTGGAACAGAGTAATGGACTCTGAACCGATGAAGATGGGGAAATATGGGAGTAGCGTAGTATTTGCCACAGTTTCAGGAGTCTACATGATCGACTGCAATGCGAATGAGGTCTGGAGGGGTCTGCTTCCTAGGTGGCCCGAGATATCCAATATTTCTGCTTATGATGAGATAGTCGGGGTCGTTGAGTTTTCTGGGGGAGTAGCAATTTGGTCCAAGGCGGGAGGAGTTTCAGTCCTAGACCCATCCAATGGCCTAGAGATATTCTCCAGAGTCATTGAATTCGGAGACAGTGTGGCCAACGTAATCTTCTCCGAGGATGGGGGGTGGTTTGTGATGCTCCACGAGGGTTCAATTGCCACGATTGACAAAATTGAGGGGGAACATAGAATCTACAGAACTGGAGGGCCAGTTTTGGATGCAGAGTTCAATGGCGAAGAATGGAGGTGGACCGGATGGAGGCACGATGGGGCCCTGTCTAGCACTGGCCTAGTGGTTTCCGAAAGAGATAACGTAGGAATCTCGATAATTGATGGGAATATTCTGGCAAATGATGGCTCATGGAGCAAATTCGGCTGCTATTCCGAATCGCCGGCAATGGAATGACCGCACTTCCCACAGACCTTTCTATCGCTGTGCTCCCCCATGAAAACCCCAGGTCCGCAAATAGGGCATTCTGTGCCCTTCCTTACTAGTTCACCGTCTTCTACGGCGTACTTTGATGGCTTGGATTTCTTCCACTTCTCTCCAGAACCCGCCATCAAGCCTCACCTTCCTCATCGGAATCCTCTGATTCTGTTTTCACTGGTTCTTGTTCCTCAGCCTTTTTCTCCTTTGGTTCAACTTTCTCGCTCAACTGATCGTACCGAGTTCTAACATATTCTGGTTCTATCGAGGCTGACTCTTCGGAGCCATAAATAAGGGCCAAACCGGTTGTCTTTGACATTCCGAACCTAGTGTTAACATTCTTGATGAAGACTTGTGCCTTTATTGCCCCTGGTTCGGCCTTGGCCGCCGCATCTCTCATCTGGGATCTAGACGGAGTGGCACCTCCAGAGTGATTCCACTGGAATGTTAGTTCAACTCTGTCAAGCGCTGGGTTTTCCTTTCTCTCAATAATTTCCATATCCACACCTACCTGATATTTACCTTTAGAGCATAACTTCCTGGCCTATCGATCTGGAGCCTCTTGGCTACTTCTGACCTGTCAGGATGCATGATCACAACGAACCCCTGCCAGTCGGTAGTTACGGGTGCACTGGGGCAGTAATTGCACTGAGGAGGATCTGACTTCTTCTCGGGATCCGGGAGTATCATATTGCACTCACCGCATGCGAATGGTTGCTTGGCCATATTATTCGTCACCTTTGGCCCACTCGAATCCACCTAGGCCGTCCATCTTGCAATTTAATCCAATCTTGCTTGAACGGGGGTCGTTATGGTTGATTGATTTAGAAACAATTCTTGCCCTAACGGATGAACCCATTACTAGTGACCTACCGCTCTGCATGCCCTCGATTCTACCGGGGTTTGCACCCAGATTAACCTGCACGGGCTCGTCAAGAATCTGGGACTTGTGAAGAAGCGCTTCCATGGGCCCTATCCTCACGAAGGCACCATATTCCGATACCTCGGAAACTGCTCCATCGACAACCTCATTGTTGTCCATCGAGAAGACCAGGGCCTTGAATCTGACATTCTGATAAATCGCACCATCCCCGTGGATTATTTTACCTCGTCCCACAGCCTCATGATCAAAGGTCAATAGTGTGAAGTTCTCATCCTCGTCGAATCGGCACTCAAAGGCATCGTGAGCCAGCTCATCTATGTGGTCCTCTAGTCTTCGGCCTCTACGGATGTACTCTGCAGGTATGCGGATAGTTGACTCTCTTGTCTCAAGGGTGTACATTCTTTTTCCTCCTATGCGGACCCTTCCTGAAGCCGGACAGAGGTGGGAGTCGCCTCCCGTCCCTCATCGGCCATGCCTCTGGAGGAGAGGTCCGTGCGACCCGGCCACCGACCCCTCCTGTATAAGCACAACGGATTAGATGATTTGCTCGGCTACTGGGTTTAACCAACAGACCGTAGGTCTGAATGTGGGTTTGGTGCGAATGTTCAAGTGGACTCTTGATTGCATCTCTGATTCTGATGGTGCCAGCAACCTTTGTGCAATCGTCGCGGCGGAAAGCGATATGTGCGATAATTATTGCATCTGTAATGGCAAGTCCACTAGCTACAATCAATCTGGACTCAAACGGGGAAGAATTCCTAGGAGAAGAACTGGGGCCAATCATGGGGACTCAGGGCGAGGAGGATGAATTTTGGATAGATGGGGGGCAGCCATGGCCCCAGTCTGGCAGGACAGCTTCTAGAATTGCCGAGATTCCAAATCATAGCCCATCAGGAGGAGCTGGGGAGGGAGTCCCTGCTGAATCTGAAACGCTTTTGTCGATTGTTGAACCGTCCGTAAATTGGGCCTATGGAACATATGCTATTGGGACGGATTCTCTTGCCACGCCTATTGCTGATTTGTCCAATTCTATTGAAGTAGGGCCAGGGGCAACACAGCGATGCGGAGAGGTTTCTCTGTTCTCCGTATTGGTCCAAACTGAGGATGTGGCCGGGTCTGATCACAGTATCCTTCGACTAATCGAGGGAGAAGACTCAGAACTCTCATGGCAGGTTGATTTGGGAGAAACAGAGAAAATAAAGGCTGCACCGGTTGTGGTGGATATCGATGAAGATGGCAAGCCCGAGATAATAGTCGCATACGATGCGGGAGGGACCCTGAACATAGATGTCTGGTCTCCAAGACTCTCATGTACCGTTACAGGGTGGTCTTACTCTGGGCATTCAGAGGATTTGCTTTGGTCTTGGAATGACGAGTCTCTGATGATTAGCAGCGACGAGGGGCCATACACAAGTGGCATCCTAGGCGGCCACAAGCCAACTACTCAACCTCTTCTTGCAGATATTGACTTAGATGGGGATGCTGAATTAGTCATAGCCGCAATAGATGAGGTTTCTGGAGATCCAGTCGTCCTAGCTTTGCCTCTTCAGGTGGATGGGGTACCAAATGCAATTTGGGAAGTTTCGTTAAGCAAAGGTAGCCACCCCTCTGATCCGGCTTTCGCACGGATCGACGAAGATACAGGTTACGTAGTTCTGACCACTATCGAAGCGAATAATGGTGGCATGTGGGTTTGGAAGATAGATTCGGAAACCGGGAGTTCGATATGGCAAGGTGGGCTTTCTCTGAATAACATAGATGGAGATACTAATGCCCCTCACATCAGGCTTCCCGGACCCATAGTAGCAAATCTGGACTCGGATGAAGACCCGGAAATAATCATCACAATACCGAGTGATGCTGATGGCTCGACTGCAGTAGACGGGGCCGAGTTCAGGGGCCTAGAAATCTCTGATGGTTCCCAGTTATGGGAATTCGAGGCATCGAATGGATTTGCCGACGCCCCTCCCACTGCGATTGACACAAATGGAGATGGGTCCCATGACAGGGTATGCTGGAATACTTGGTGGCAGACGACGACGGATAGACATGGTGCTGCTGGCTGCCATGACGTTGGGGGAAGTACCCCAAATCAAGAATGGGCCCAGGACCTGGAGCAGAGTAGTGGCAATCCAAACGACGAGATTGCTGTTTCTGCGCCCACATGGATGGATATTGACTCTCAAGATGAGCCAGAGCTACTGGTTTCGTACGGAAGGTCGCTTTGGGCGTTCGACGGGTCCACGGGCTCTCCCGCAGGAATAAATTCCGAATGGTCTGACGAGATTGAGTTGGAACATAGGACTTGGTCGTCTCCCTCCTTGGCAGATGTTGATGGAGATGCAACTCTCGACATAATTCTTGGTAGCACGGTTGTCTCAACTGCGATGCCAGATGTGAGGCCATTGACCGATGGAAGGGGGATTGAATTCAATCCAAGTGCACCGGACCCTGGTGAGGATGTCACGATTACCGTCTATATCGAGAATGCTGGGACTGCAGAGACTGGCGAAGTTGTGGACGTTGCCCTATATGCCAATGGGGAGAAAATTGGAGGGGCTGGGATTTCCAGCATGGCCCCAGTTGAGCCCAGTGGTTCAGGATCATTCTCGTCATTTAATTTAGAATGGAGTGGTGGGTTGGGGGATCACACATTCGAATTAGTCGTAGACCCATTGTCCAACTTAAGCCAAACGAGATATGACAACGACATCCAGATTCGAACTCTTTCCATTATCCCGACATATAATGCATCATTCGAAATTCCGACTGAGCCCCTAAGGATAGACCCTGGTGGAGAGGGTTATGCAGAATTTGGAATCATTTCTACTGGTAGGCTAGCAGGAGCTTGGAGCTTGGAAGTTGACGATTCTTACCTCCCAAACGGCTGGACGTGGTCTGACGAAACGCCAGAAGGCATTATTTCAGTAGAGATTGGCGTAGATGAGGTCTGGAACCCGATTCTCAAAGTATTTTCACCACCGGGAGCATTGGGGTCTGACTCCGGCTTCCTGTCCCTCACACTCTCCCATGATGACGGGGGGGCTGAAATTACTGCTAACCTTCCAATAGAAGCTAACAGGACCAGAGGGATGTCCATCAGAGGCCCTGATGGGACTGCTCAAAGTACTGGTTTGGGACTGGTGTCAGAAGATGCAATGGCTTGGTTGATGATTGAGAATGTCGGAAATGCGGCTGAGGAACAGATTGCAATATCGTGGGACAGTACTGATTGGGGATCTGACCTCAGAATCTTTGATCGAAAGGGAGACGAGATAAGTGCACTATCACTTGGCCCAGGAGAGTTGAAGGAGGTCACGGCAAGGCTCGCAGTTCCGAGCACTGCTAGTACCGGAGATAGTGTGAGCACCCCTCTAAGCATGTGCGTCGGCTCTGGAGAAGATCAAGAGTGCAGCCAGATACAACTAGAGTTTGTTGCTTCCAGGTCCGTAGCACAGCCGAGTCACATCAGGTCAGTTCCTGCTGAGGGCCTGAGTTGGGAATTATTGGCAGACTTGCCAGAGGGAGAAGACCATGTCAATTGGTCACTAGTTGACTCAGGGATGGCAATCCAAGGATGGACATGGAGCGGGAGTGGGGGTCTGGCTGTATCCGGGGACATCATCTCCCTTTCGGGAGACTCTGGTTCTAGAGTTATTGGGACTCTTTCACTTGCCCTTCCAGAGGGCGCTAGACCTTCTTTCCATCTCTTCGAGGATGGTTTTGGGGATGGTTCGGGGTCGCCCTTGTCCCTGTCCATCGAAGTATTGCAAATTCATAGGGCAGGTTTGGAAATCAACTCTCCCACGGCACAACCATTTGTTGTGGACGTAGAAGAATCAAATCTGGTAGTACTAAGACTTGAGAATCCGGGTAATGGTGATGATTCATACCACCTCTCACATGATTTGATACTCGACGACAACATCTCTTCCGACCCCGGAATTGGGGTTTCATTCTACAGCAACCCGGTTGATCTAGGAGCAGGAAGCCTCAGAACAGTGCCGGTTAGCGTGACCTTGCCTGAAGACGCTCCGGCCAGAATCCCAATTTCCATCTTATTCACCATGACTTCCCGGGGCAATGACACAGTGTCTGAAACCAAAGTAGTGGTTTTCGAAGTCCGGCAGGACCATAGGTGGGAAATTGACCTACTTCACGGTGGTTCGAACATCAATGGTTCGACCTTCCTGCTTGCTCCCGGTGAGAAAAAAACAATGACAGTAAATGCCACAAATACTGGCAACTTGGTTGATGACCTGTCGCTAGTTGTTGGGGCCAATTTGTTTCTTAGCGGTTCTGATTCATCACAGGACTGGGGAGCGAACGGGAGTTCTTCCACTGGGGTTTCCGTCAATGAGACGGAAGTCATGACGATCTCTGCTTGGGCTCCTTACGGTTCTTGGAATGGGTCAATTATGAGAGTAGATGTAGTCGCTGATGCTAGAGGCAAAGTTGTGTTGGAATTCCACTTCTTCGTAGAAGTCTCTAGAGTCCCGGGATGGGGTATCTCATCATCTATGTCTGATTTAGAAATCGACGCGAATGGCTCGTTGGTCGAAATCGAGATTATACAGGAAGGAAACACTCCGAGCACACCGTTCGTTTCGACTTATGTCTCCGGCCAGAATGGTTGGATGATTGGTGATATGGAAGATCTGCCAGAAGTCGCACCGGGATCTTCGACAATGCTGACTGTCAATGTCACACCTCCAATAACTGCTACTCCCAGCAAGACTGTGGAATTGCACATAAGGGTCAGAGATGGGGACTCCCTTGGACTAACGGAGATAACGATGCCTCTGAGGGTTTCATCTGTGTACAACTTCTCCATGGGGGGTTCTGGGCCATGGGTCGTTTCCCCCCTAGGGGGGCATCCAAATGCCATTGTGGCGAACACAGGCAACACTCCGACAACAATAGAGTTCCAAGTGCTCGATCTACCCACAAATTGGAGTACAGAAGGGAGGACGAAGGTTGTCCTCGGAGTTGGTGAGGCGATGGGCGTGCCGATCGAGATTGTCCCCGATGGCGATTGGGACGGCAGCGAGGAGAGTGTGAGGATCTTGGCAATAGATTCGAGAGGGAACCAGAGGGAGGTCCCTCTTGAGGTTCAGCTTCGAACGCACTCCTGGGGAGTTTCGCCCTACTTATTCGCATACGATGGAGATGATTCGCCAATATTGATTCATGGGTCAAGTGAAGACTCGGTGTTGGTCGACGATGTTTCTGGAGAAGTACTAGAGTGGAGCGTTATGGGGTGGATGCTCCCTTCGGTTTCATCGGCAAATGGAAGACTGGATGTTGATGGCGAGACAGATTTGAGCTACTCTATTACAGTTTCCAAGACGGAGGAACGGAATGCGATTTGCTCATTGTCGAGTGATTTCAAAGACGTCCGGGGATGGTGTTCAATATCGAATGGTAGCTCGACTTTCGATTTCCAGATCCTTCTAATCGGGGATGATGGCCTTGTGCTGGATTCGATTTTCGATAGCTTATCTGAAAACGAAACTGGCCAATCGATCAACCTCAGTGGTTCTGGATGGAACCCGGAACCCGGGGAAAGGAGCGTCAGTATCCGTCTGCTAGATGGGAAGGGTTCCTTAGTGGCATCTATGGAAAGATCCTATGATGTCAGAAGGGGTGACTGGAACGTCGGAATAGCAGTTGTTGAATTAGTTGGAGAGGGTTCTAATCAGAAGGTCAACATAGCAACAAAGAGACTCAACGAGAATCTCTTGGAGGATGCTGACTGCACCATTACAATGAGCGCCGAAGGCTACTACTCGGAGCATTTGATCGATATGACTCAGGCTTTCGTTCCGGCCCCTAAATTCGATAGGCCGGACGTGGAAGATGGTGTCGAATTGATAGTAACCATTGGTTGCTATTTCCCATGGGACGTTGATTCTAACCCTGGAGACGATGAGGTGCGAATCGTGCTTAGCGGAGGTTCGGCTCTGGAGGACAAGTTCGATGAGTTCGGAACTGGATTAATTGTGGCAATTCTTGTCGTAGGGGTATACCTAGGAGTTTCTTGGATTGCCAGCAATCGCAGAGAGGGGAAGCGCCTGATGGCTCTAGCACAGGCAGCGATAGACGAGAAGATGGTAGAAAACATGCCAAAGATGGCTGTCGATAGTGTCGAGGCTCGCGAAGAGGTAGAGGTCATGGATGAAGAAGGGGATGGAGATTCCGATAGTGATGAAGTGGAATTCGTCCAACAGGAGGAATTCGAAGATGGGGATGAGTATGATCATAGGCTCAGAAGGCTTCTTGACAGATAGTCGATATTGCGTAACATGGGAACTTACATTCGGCCTTCTTCGTTCCATACTTTCGACCCTATCAGATTGACTCCGGACTCCTTGATTGGCCCGATCAACGAATCCATGTCTGGAAAACACGGAAATCTTCTAGCGCTAATGGAGGGGTTCGAAGTGATGCCTCAATTAAGGGAGGGAGAGCCATCGCCAATTGACAGGGCGACATCGCTATTCCTCTCGATTCTGGACTGGCAGGATGGTGGAGGGGCTCCCAGAGCATTAGATGGGGGCCATTCTAGAGAACGCTTGGGCAGGTTCCCTAGCAACGACGGTAACGCGATAGAATACCTGATTGAATTCACCACAGAGAGTGAGGGGGGCTCGGACCTCCATTCCCTTCTGGGAAAACTAGGTGATGGTTTGAGCGAGGAAAGTGTTGGGCAAACAGGATTCAGAGAGGGCTCGGGGGGGATCGAGCTACTAGGTTGGCTGGGCCCTGATGATGTCATGGGCCTTAGGAAGGAAATAGAACGAGGGGGATGGTCGGTTAGATCGGATGAGCCACTGGACGGAGGAGTTCAGGATGCCTTCAGGCACTTGCTCGTATTCCTCAGATCGGCAAGTAAAAGAAAATGCGGGATACTCATGAGAAGGCATTCCTAGGCACAAATACGAATTTCCTTGAGTTTCTGATACATTGGCATGGCCTCTTCTAAGACCTCTGATAGGGGTGAGCGCAACTCGCCAGACCTTGGTGATGGAGGTGCGAATCCGGAAGACCCCCACACTGAATCGTACCAATGCTTTGCCCATATCCCATCACAATCCTTCGGTCCCGGTTCCCAAGAAAGCATGTTATCGTCGAATTTGATGCCTGCCGAATCGCACAGTTTTCTCAACATTGAACTAGGATTTGCCAATACATCATTTGAGTCCACGATTGGAGGGGCATATCCAGATTCACTGATGAGGTATTCCACGATCCTTATCTGCTGTGGAAGGCCAGTCGACATCAGATCGATGGAACTCGTAACCTTAGACAGCGAAAGAAGGACCTCACGAGGATCTCTGATTAGGAAGCAATTGGTTAGCCCGCGAATCCATGAGATGTCAGATCCCTCGCTCACATGGTGACACATGTGCTTTTGATACCAGAGTGTCTTGTCATTGGGTATTGGCCCTGTGAGTTTTGATATTACGGATTCAAGATTGTTCTCATGGTGCTTGATTACCTCTCTTGCACCGGGGTGATTCACTCCCGTGGACATGAGGAAGTTAGCATATAGTGGCTCATCTGTGGCATAGCAATCTTCCCTATTGTCGAAGGAATACATCATCGCAGTGGAGATATTGCGAGGACCAGACCACATTGCTAATGTTATCCCTTCAGACAAGATTCTAACTCCTAACTAGTTCCCGGTATAGATTCTGCAGTTGTTCGCACATAGCCCCCCTCCTACCGTCCCCAACTGGCCTTCCATCGAATGAGGTGACCGGAGTTAGGCCTGCAAAGGTCCCAGTTACGAACGCCTCTTCTGCCGAGTTCACATCTTCGAATGTGAAGTTTCTCTCGGAGAATGGTATTGCGTTGCTAGCGCATAACTCCAGTACCTTTGCCCTAGTGATTCCCTCTAGGCAATACTCCCCCGATGATGTCCAGACCTCTCCTCCCTTCACCATGAAGAAGTGAGTCGAATTGCAAGTAGAGACAAACCCGTGTGGATCCATCATCAGCCCCTCATCACCACCTTTCTCTGCTGCTTCGATGCAAGCTGCTATGCAGTTATGCTTGGAAAGGCTGTTAATCCTCGGATTCTGGATATCTGGTCCGCTCCTCCTAACATCTACTGAGACGAGGCTGATTCCTTCTACTGCCCTCCTAGGATTTGCTTTCTTGTATTCTGGAATGATGACAATGGTTGGAGGGGATGCGATCACCCATGGGGCTTGATATGGAGTAGGCTTCAACCCCCTGGTAATAATTAGTCTGAGATGGACTTGGTCGTGCATCTCATTCGCAGAAATTACTCGATCTATTTCATCCAAAATCTGGGTCCTCGACTTGCCCGGCTCCAGGGAAATCTCTGATGCGCCTCGGAAGAGTCTGTCCATGTGCTCTTCAATGAAGACAAGTTTCCCCTCGTGGAGTCTGAATGACTCCCAGACGCCATCACCTAGCAGGAATCCCGCATCGAAGACTGAGACCATAGCTTCGCCGCGAGGGAAAAGTTCTCCGTTAACGGAAATTAGTACCGTATCGTTTCTGGGATCGTCTTTGTACTCATGGGTCCCCATCAGAGTGCCTCTCCAGTAAGGCGCTGGAACATGCTTGCGTATAGTTCAGCCGTACTTTCAATTATGGAATTGGGGAGGGCGGGTATTGGTGGTTCCTTGGAGTTTGACTGCCGGGCTTCGTAAAGTGCAGCATGATGTCCGGTTTCGATGTAGTGCTTCCTAACCGCTTCCTTGGAAAGTTGCACTATCTCGCCGCCTTCGTATGCCTTAGAGTCCCACCACCTATCCTCATCCAATGTCCCAAAGGAGTCGATTAGGATAGGTTCCCTCCCAGGTCCCAAAGCGAATTCCTTCTTCCCATCGACGTGGATAAGGCCTCTCTTCGAAGTCTCGCGATCGATAACCGAGTCAACTTCAAGCACAATCTCGAGAATCGCGTCCAGTTCCTCTGGGTCAAGATTGGAAATCTCCAATGCCTCCTCTCTATCCAGATTTCTATCAAACTTCTCGAATTTTGTGGATACCTCCAAGAATGGCTCTGGGAGTCTAACTCCCTCATGAAGGTCCTTCCCCTGATCGAATCCGAAATCCTCGGATTTTACCTCCCCCCTCTGATACCTCCTCCAGGCAGTTCCAGCCAAGTAGTGTCGACAGATTACCTCCAATGGAACGAAGAAGTTCTCAGCATCCTTGGAGATGGCACCGGGTTCTCTGATTACGTCAAAACGACGAGCTAGTACCCTGTCTGGCGCATTCATCTCGATAACATGAGTCTTGCAAATTCCCTCTTTCTCCACCAAATCGAACCAGTGGCAGGAAGCCCTGTTAAGTGACTCGCCCTTCCTAGGAATTAGGCTCGGAATGATCTGATCGAAGACTGAAATCTGATTGGTATATCTAAATTCAATAATGTCTGGATCATCTGTACTCCATACCTGCTTAACCTTTCCACTGTACAACAATTCTCCCATAGTCAGTATCGGAGAGAATTCCCACATCAATATTGCCCATTGGGTGCCAGAGATTGATTCTTGCGAAATAGGCGTCTAGACTAAATCCTCGAGTCTAAACGAGCGCAAGGGTAGCATGGTAACGGAAGCTTCGACAGAGCGATTCATGGGTTGGCCGAAGCGCAAAGATTTGATTGCTACCTTGGCGGTAGTAGCCCTATTTGTCTCGATAAGTGTAGCTTCTGCACAAGAAGTCAGGAGTGGTTGGGCAATGGTAGATAGCGGGACGGAGTCCGATCTTCTAACGGCAGAATTCCATGAAGGTGAATTCTGGGCTTTCGGATCTGGTGGCATTATGATCAGCAGCATTGACGGAGGAGGGACTTGGTCCGAATCTGGTATTTCGGTAAATCAAGATCTTACTTCTTCTGATTCAAACTTTGGATCAATGGCAGTATCTGGAAATGATGGGACCATCCTATTGATGAAGGATGGAGTTTGGACTGATTTTAGTACGAGTTTATTCGGAGACATCACGGACATTGCCCTCACGGGAAACAGCAGTTTTGTAGTCATCCAACAGGATGAGATTTGGACTTGTGAGATTTCAGAGGATGGAAGTGCGGATTGGAACTCAGCTAGTGACCAAGGAGGGATTGATTACTTTAGCATCTCATTCTTGGATTCCGATAATGGCCTAGTTTCTGGGGAGAACGGGGCAATAATGGCTTCTACGGATGGAGGAGCGAGCTGGGAGTACAGGGATGCTCCTAGCGAGGTTTCTGCGACCGGCATTATTGACATTGAGTACCATAGCAGCATAAGGGCATACGCAATCTCCGATGAAGGACATATCCTGAAGTCATCTAGGGAAGGGAATGTCCCGGTAGGCTTCGTCTGGAGCATTGTGGAAATCGAAAGAGAGTATCCCCCTGGAGGGGGGAGTGAGTTCGAAGTAGGTGGTTCTACTTTGGATTCGGATGTTTCGAATATCGATGTTATTGGCCAATTCAAATTACTGCTTTCTGGTTCGAACGGGTATCTGGCAATTAGCCTGGATGGAGGCAATATCGTCTCCCAGCAGATGATTCCCTTTTCGAATGAGACTTCATTCAATGGGTTCGCAATGCAAGACGGTTTCAGAGGGATAGCGATAGGTGAAAACGGCTCGATACTGAGAACAGAGAATGCTGGTTCGGAGGAGTTTGTTGGATTCGAAGTGATTGACTTCAATGACTTTGGTCAGTTCGTAGATTATTCCAAGGAGCGTCTGATGGATGGACTCGTTGCAACAGCCAAGATTGTCATCTTTGGCATAATTATGGGTTTCTCGCTCGGAATAATTCTCTCGATGCTTAAGACATCGCCAACCACTCTGAAGAATGTGGCACAGACCAACCGATTCCAGATTTTGTTGGTATTCATTGTAACTCCAATTTGGGTTCTGATGCAGATTCCCATCTCAGTGGTTAAGGCGACGGGTTTGGCCAAGAGGTTGAATCTGGATAACCCAGTTAATGGGATAATGGGTTACTGCAAAGAGAGATCGCTGCAAATTGCCGCCAGTGAGCCCCTGAATGTCATCGCAATTCGGGCGATAGGAGTGGCATTACTTGCTTTCGGAATACATCGTATTTTCTCCAACCTTGATGACATTAGCGCTCTAAATCTGGATGGTTGGGAGCATATCTACTCCCCCATAGGGGCCCCTAGTGCGGTGTTCTGGATTCTATTTGGTGTTGGAATGGCGATTCTTGGAACAATCTTCTTATCCTGCAATGGGGACTTCTCAATCAGGGAATTGAGCTTAGGTCGGAGCAATATTTCTCTGAACCCTTGGGGAATTAGGCCACTGAATACAATAGCCACAGTTTATACGGACATTTTCAGGAACACGCCTCTTCTTGTCCAATTCATGTTCATCCACTTTGGATTTGAACTGGGCAGAAGGTTGCAGGACCCGGGGATGATGCTTTTCGACTTCGATTACCTAGAGGGGAATTCAAACTTCATCACAGATATTTTTGTTGTTTACGAGACAAATCCGGAGTCTCTAGCCTATGGCAGGCCAATAGGTGGCATCCTAGAGGACAGGGCATATATCAGTGCGATATTCGCACTCGGATTAAACTCAGGTGCCTACCAATGTGAAACGATCAGAGGGGCTATCGCTGCAATACCATCGGGCCAGATGGAGGCAGGAAGAAGCATTGGCTTGAACTACATGCAATCAATGAGGCTGGTAGTAATGCCTCAGGCCGTCAGGATATGCATACCTCCGCTGGGCAACGAGATGGTCAACCTAGTCCTGAACTCATCCTTAGCAATGATAATCGGTTATGCGGAGATCACGAGGCAAGGCAAGCTGATAGTTGCCACGACATTCCAAGTTTTCTGGACATGGGGGATGGTTCTGATCTCCTACTTCCTGATTACTTGGACACTAGCCCTTTTCCTAAGGTATCTAGAGGAAAGGACCAGGATACCAGGACTTGGCATCTCAGGAGGTGCTTGAATGACTGAAATTATCCTAAGCGTCGAAGACATGGAAAAGACATACGTGGGCGGGGTACATGCGGTCAGAGGAGTCTCATTCGAAGTCAAGGAGGGAGATTCTCTGGCGATTATTGGCTCTTCCGGGAGTGGCAAGTCGACCGTTCTGAGGTGTATCAACCGCCTGATAGAGCCGACAAAAGGCGTCGTGAGGCTAAAGGGCGAGAAGATCAATACTCCCGCTGCGGACATCAATGAAGTGCGCTCTCGAATTGGCATGGTCTTCCAATCCTTCGAGTTATTCTCCCATCTGAGAGTTATCGACAATGTCTCCCTAGGTCTGATTCACGTAAGGGGGATGGGCAGGGAAGAGGCCAGATCGGAGGCTCGCAAGGTGCTGGAAAGGGTAGACATGCTAGACAGGGTCGATGCTTATCCGGGAAACCTATCAGGTGGGCAGAAACAGAGGGTGGCTATTGCCAGGGCGCTGGCGATGAAGCCCGAGGTTATGCTTTTCGATGAGCCCACTAGCGCTCTCGACCCAGAACTAATTGGTTCCGTTCTCGAGACGATCCAAGGACTTGCAGAAGAAGGGATGACCATGGTGGTCGTTACTCACGAGATCGGTTTCGCAAGGGATGTTGCAGACCGTGTGATATACATGGATCAAGGCCTTATTGCCGAGGATGGGCCCTCTTCGATTATCGACGAACCGAAGACGGAAAGGATGAGAGAGTTCCTCTCGAGCATCAATGACTGACTAACAGCTTGATACGGATGCCCAGATATCATTCGAATTACTAGTGCTGTACTCGTAGTAGGAAGTGTCGGAAAGTGAGTTACTCCCCTCCTGGCTAACTGTGATGGAGAATGAATAGCACCCATAGTCTCCAGCGGAGTCGAACTCGTCCTTGGGAACGTACTTGCCGAAGTTTGCATCAAAAACGGAGCCCCCCATTGCGAATTCAGACCCGTAGTCGCCCCAATAACCTGAGCCAGAACCAAATAAACCCCCATTTGAGTCCCAAGTGGCTACTGTGTTTGTTACAGTTATCGTGGGATAGTCAATCGCAACGTCATTTCCTTCCATTAGGACCGCTTCAACGGTGAAATCGGCAAATGGCATCCTGGCTGGATATTCGGCCCCCGTGTCCAGTCCGGACCAACCCGACATTACAACTCCGACAAGACAGTTCTCTGCATCTCCGCTGCATCTGTCTGGATCCTCCTTTACGACACCTCGAGCAATCCCATCAACGCCTGTGATGTCGAGAGTGAGTGCGTCTGCCCCGGTCCATTGGGATGAGTCCCACTGTATCGTACTGTAAGTCAAATCCCTGGTGTACTCCTTTCCATCGAGAGTTAACTTGAGCGAGTAAGGTGAGTTTGGGAGGGCATTTGATGTGTAGAATTCACTCACTTGGATAGTGATCTCACCTTCGCCATCGCTGCTATCAATAATCACGTTGGCAGTGGAGCTCCAGACTTGGCCTCCTGATTGCAAAACAACTAGCTCTGCCTCTAATTCCCTGTCCGAGAGGGTAGTCTGCAGAATGTTGACTGTTATCGTCTCGCCATCCTCGCTGTATTCTATCTGACCGACGGAAAGCTCGCCCTCCAAGACAAACCCGAGTACCAAGGGCAGTAGCAGCATCAGAAGATATGAAATTGCCACTAGAGAAGCTGCTAATGCTCCGGGACCAGAGACTGCTAGGCCGGTTGTTGTCACAAGACCGAGTCTCCAAAATACGAATGCGAAAGAGGAAAGGAAAAGAAGTGCCATTACCAGAGAAAAAGAAGTGCCTGGAACCATCATTTCATCTATGCCAAACGGCAAGTATACGAGTATGACCCTGAAGACTATGAGGGGCATAATTCCAAACAAAAACACTGCCTTAAGCGCTTCAACTGGCCCTACTGCGGGTTGTGATTCTTTTTGCCCCCCATCGTCAGAGATGATGGCATCCTGAGACCAGTGACTCTTCTCAGAAGCCTTCTCGAGTAAACCAACCGATTGGATGGTTGGCGTCCCCGCGGTTTCGACATATTCACCGACCTTTGCTCCCGAAATTGGGTCTATGCGATCTGCCTTCCCATCCTCTTGGCTCATTCCAAATTCACTCCCGGTTCAATAATTCCATATGCATTCAAACAAAAAGGTACAACCCTTGGCCATCTTACGTTAGACTAGTGGTTATCAATCCGTTGCCTAATGGCTCTTGGAAGAGGCCTTCTAGAAAATCCTGCTATCCAGAGGGATGACGTTTCCATCTTCATCGATGAGCCTTTCTTCATTGGTTTTGCTTCTTCCTATCGCTGCACCTGCAAGAGCCGCCATCATCGTGGTTCCGACTAACTCGAATCCTGGAAGGTATACGCCCCGGATGTAGATGGTCATGACCTGGATCTGGTAATTCGGAACCCCTTCTGACCTGACCGAGTACTCCGAGGTGGCCTTGAATTGCAGATTGAAGTATTTGTCAGTCCATCCTTGGTTCTTCGGAGTACGCATCTGCACCCTGAACTTCTCCGGGGGTGCGAGTGAGTCTATCTCCTGTGATATCAGAGGCAGGCTCAGTTGGAACCCCTCGTCATTCAACTCGTCGTAGTTCTGAATCTCAACGTTGAACTTGTCCCTCGCGTTCCCATCGTTGTACACGTCGAAGACCAGAGTGTAGTCGACTTTAGGGCGCAGTTGGATGAAGGCGAGCTCGGCACCCACTCTGAGTCTGCTAAACTGCTTGAAGACGGTCATCACCTTGGCCTCGGTTGGAGAGGTTGCTGCAGTCACGGGTGCACCGTTCCATTGAGTCACTGTTGCAGTTATCGTAACCACCTGCTGACCTTCTGGCTGCCTCAGATCTGCCCGAGCAGCGACTTGGAAGGATGTGTCCCCCGGGGGCACTGTGGCAGAGCCAGGCCCGGCTACCGAAATTATCCCCTGTTGGTAAGTAAGGTCGACCTTCTCAGAGAATGTGGTCGGATTCGTCAATGTGCAGTAGATTATTGTCGACCTGAGCGCACCTGGATAAACCTCGATGGGTGCAGGTTGATCGCAAGTAAGAGATACGTCCGGGGATGTCTGCGCTTGGACCGCGGCAACGCCCGAGCAGAGGCTCATGAAATAGACGGCTAGAATCATCAATGGAACTCTAAACGATGCACTCATCACAAATTCCTCTGATTAGACCGTATTTGAGGCTTCGCCCAAGACGGGCCCCCAATGTGTCAATATTAGAGGTTGCAATTTTGGTGGACCCGACCGGATTTGAACCGATGACCACTCGGTTATGAGCCGAGCGCTCTAACCAACTGAGCTACGGGTCCCCGTAGCCTTCGCCCATGAATTGCGAAATGAACTTATCTTGCCAGAGGTTGTTACTGGGGTATTAGGTATCCATGGCTAAACCTAGTGTAATGGTTTATGCCTAGTCCCCTTTTCGGAAGCCCAAGTGAAACTATGGAGAACAAGGGAACTATTGCAATTATAATTGGGGCACTGCTATTGTTAGTGAACATCGGAATAGGAGTCACAGGGACGATAGACGGCATCATCGAAGGAACTGTGGCAGATACTGTGGCTGGCAGTTATGACGGCTTGGATGATGATGGGAACCAGGACTATACGGCTGACTTCGGTGACGACTGGATCAACGCGTCTTCCGAGAAGGCGTACTTCGCTAATTCGATCTCCAATCTGGAAGACATACTGGAAGATCCGACTGTTGAGCCTACCTACGAGATGTTAGGCCCTTTCATATACTACGAGAACACGACTAGGGAGATCATCGAATTCGACTATGAAGAGGGTTCGATCACATACTCAGGATACGAAACTTTCGAGTGGTGCGAGGATTGTACCTGGTTGGATGACGATGGAGTCACGAAGCATGCATCGGTATCCGGCGACACCGTAGTCAACCAGATCAACATCCTCTGGAACACTCAGAGGATAGCGGGGATGGGGTCAGGAATCGAGTATGGCGAGATTTTCGCGAAGGCGATGTTCGCCGCTCAGATGATTGAATTCGACCTCTCCAACAGGGCACCGAGCATCTGGGCCTCAGATGAAATTGGGGCTATGGCTCAAGCACTTGAAGGGGGACCATTAGGAAATATGGTCGCTGAGGAGCAAGTAATCTTAGGCACGTTCGATTCACTGGGCATTAGTGGCCTTTTGACGAACCCGTTTGTATCTGGTAACGCTACAACGCAGCAAATCCAAAATATATTCTACACTGCGAACGATGGAAGTGGCAACTGCATCGCCCTAACCTGTGACATTGGTCCGGTCGTTATCGCCGGAATGGGGGCGCCTTGTCCACCGGACGAAGTCAGTGATCCGTGTTTGGCAAATACGTCTTCGAGAGCCGCTCTCTATGGCTACGGCGAAGAATCGTGGACATACCACATGGATATGGCGATTTACTCGCTAGCAGCCTCCAAGTTCGTCGAGCATGGGGGAGGGGCGGAAATAAACAACCAGACCCCTCAGCTGGTAGAGAGGTTCGCAGAGGTCAGCGGAATGAATATCGCTGACCAAGGCACTGTGGAAAACCTCCTATTCAACGAAAGCGTTGGTCTTCTCACCTCCTTCGAGATTAGTGGCATCCCACTGCCTGGAATGGTGGTTGGACTACTTCTGCCGCTCCAGGATGGAGACTACTTCGGGGCGATGACGACCTACAACATCGGACTACTGTCAGTATCAGATCTTGCTAATTACGTCGAGCCTTGGGTGGGCTTGGAGCTAACTGGCCCTCCCACTGAGTTCGAGTTGATTCTGGTAGGGGGCCAAGGCACCATGGTCTCCAACGAATGGTGGTTGGCTTCATTCGGCGACTATGACCCGTTGGGCGGCACTTACATCCCAATAGGCCTGAATCGCGATAGCTTCGCAGGAATGGCGAGTCTAACAGAGGAAAAATCCGATTTCATTCTTAACGATCCGGATATTGGACTGAAGGGCTCTTTCCCGGGGCCATTCATGTATGGTGAGCTTTCGGGCTTGAGCCTACCTGACTCGGAAGGGGTGCAGCACACATGGGACGATGCCTATGTCGCATCCCTATATGGCATCTCAGAGGATGAAGCACATGCTCTGAGAGACTGGGTCGCGAACTTCTACTTCGATACGGTGATGCCAGTGCTGCTGAACTTCGTCACTGGAAACACCCCCTACTACTCGATGCCCATTAGCAACTGGCTGTACGGGTGGGATGATGCTGTTAGCGCGTACTTCGGTTTCTTCTCCTGGAACAGCCTTGAGACGAATGCAACCTACTACGGTTCGGATGGCATAAGCACTGGGGACTGGTCAGTTTACAAAATGAGCACGGAAGGAGAAACAATGGGACAGAGGATGGCTCAAGGCTACATCAACTCTGATGGTGACGGGCTTTGCGACTTCGACTACGATGCCAATGGAAATTTCATTGGCTACGATCTTGAATGCGAAGATGACCAGGTCTACGGGATGACCGAACACCTCACTTGGAGGGCACCCCACAGGGAAGAAGGAGCCAGTGGTCTTCTTTCTGCAAATGCTGGAAATGACGTCACGTCACTAATGGGTACTGCGGGTTCATTGGCGACCCCTAATGACCCATTCAGCTTGAATGTGGCTGGGTACGCGGTTGCTACAACCGATGTCGGCAACAAGGAGACATACAAGGGAATTGAGATGGTCGAGCATACCGTGAATCTTAATCCAGCCAATACCCAGATCCAGGGCAAGCTGATTGGATCCTCGACCTACGTAGACGTGATTCCGGGTGCACTTCCAGTTTATCTTGAAGCGAACATAGATCTGAAGGTTGAGCCGGTTACTAATGCTATAATGTACGGGAAGGCAAAGGTCACATTCCACTTGGACACGCGTGGCCCCGGTTCGTTGAATCCCGATATATCCGAAGGGAGCACCGAGTCTATGCCAGTCTTCGAGATCCACACATTCAGTGAAATCGGCGATGAGGATGCGAAGAACTTCACTGGGCAGGTCTCAGACAATCTTGGGCCCATGGGGTGGACAAACTTCGGAGGAACTGCTGGAACCGCCTTGACGGCTGTTCACACGGTTGTCGCTCTGATGTACGTCACCTCGATTGGATCCCTGGCATTCGGCCTGTCAGACCCAGGCACTAGGTCGATGCTGGGATTCGGAAAAGACGAAGATGAAGAGTGAGTAGATTTGTGCTTCTCCAGAAGCATCGTTTTCTACCAGTGCCCAGCCAGGTGCAACCATTGCGAGGTCCCTGAATGAGGCTCAAGCACATAGACAGGATCCGAGCCATAGCCGTCCTCTGCATGGTAGAGGTGCACACTGCAGCAATCGTCCCCCCAAGCGGCATTACCGTAGGTCATCCTGCGGCATTCGTTGCGGCTGCCTTCGGAGGGATGGCAGCTCCGATGTTCGTCACGATTTCTGGATGGGGGATGTTCAGTAGCGCGATAAGGAGACATTCTGAGGGGCATTCGAAAGGTGAATGGGCCAATTGGATCATACCGAGGTTTGCCCTTCTCTGCATGTGCCAGATTCTGGTTAACATTCTCCTCAATGTTGAGAGGGGAGGGAGGTTCGAGTGGCATACGCCGGGAGTGCTTACACTGCTTGCCATTTCGGCTGTAATTTGCTCCGCACTAGTTAGGACTAGTATGGGTGCAAGGTCAATATTGATGCTAATATTCTGCTCTTCGCCCTTGTTACTGGGGTCGAGCTCTGGTGCCGAAATGAGTTGGTTCGAAAGGGTAGATGCTAGCGACATTGGCGAGTGGTCGGCTAGACTAATATGGAATGGAACCTATCCCGTTTTTCCATGGGTCTTCTATATCCTACTAGGAACAGTCCTTCATGACCTACGTGAGAATTCCAAGGCAAGGGAGAAGGGGATTTGGTTGGGGATGATTGCTACTTCTGCGACATTGGCATTGTCGGTTTCCGAGGGAGTTGACTGGGCGCTGACAACAGGAGACGCTGTGCTGACATTCTTCCCTGCAAACATGCCCTTCCTGGTTGTCTCGGGGACTATGGTTGCCCTGGCCCTGCGAATACTGGAGGGGGATGAGGAATCAGGGGGCGATCCGTGGCTGGGGGATAGGCTGTCACTGCTAGAGCCTGTAGGTAGGCTTTCCCTGACTATCTACGTGTCCCACTTCGCTGTTCTTGGCTTGGTTGCCCTACTGATGGAAGGCGAGCCTAGGCTGGCTCTCTACCCGGCGTTCCTCGTCACCATCTTGCATACGCTTGTATGGATCCCCTTGGCATCCCTGCATGAGAGGAAGTTCCCGGGCCTCTCTCTTGAGGGGTTGCTTAGTAGAAGTCAGTCTGCCAGGTAGTCGGTGGTCCACGAGAATGGCCCGAACCATGTCTCGCCTGCATCGTTGGCGGCTCTGATTCGTGCATAGTAATCTGTTCCGCAGCACGTGAGTCCTGAAATCTGCAGATACTGCTCACCGACTTGCGTATCGCCGATTACGATATTGTTGGACCATCCAGAGGTTTGCGTGCCCCCATCGGTAGTGCCGTAGAATGCCGTTAGTGTGATGTTGGTGCCATTGTCGTAGGTGCCCCAAGAGATGTTGGCCGAGTTTGCCTCGGAGATGGTAGGGGCGTATAGGTCCCTCAGAATCGCGGGATACTCGTAGAATTCCCCCCTTAGTGGATCATCAGTCCAAACGGGAAGGTGGGAAAGTGCATCGAACGTGGATTGGTCTAGAGGGAAGCCCCATGCAGAGTGGTACGGTGCGAGATTGAATCCGGTAGAGTTGGACAAGTGCAGCACCCATGCGTTGAATTTCTCATCGTCTGAAGAAGGGACCTCGGCGGCAGGTAGGTCGTAATACACCGAAAGTGCGGAAGTGATCTCGGCCCATGACCACTCTTCCTTGATCATCAGGAATGTTTCAAGGGCCACCCATACCGACCAGTCGGCGATGTTGGCCCCGTTTTCGAAGTAAGCCCTGGTCCGTGACTCGCGTTGGTCGGGAGAGATGGCTCCGTGTCCCGAGATTCCTACGAGTTCCTCCATAAGGTAGATGCTGGCGAAGTTGCAGCCAGTTTCAGTAGTACCAGGGAGGGTAGAGGGCATCCACTGGTGGTTGTGACCAAGTTCGTGAAACATCCCCCAGTCCCCCTCGGTGCTCATGTGAGTGACGTTGACTACTTCTGGGACGCTGAGGTCGTGAGCCATGAAGGGATATCCGGAATGCATCCAACCCAAGGATATCTGAGCATCGAAAACGGCCCTCTCAACCCTGGTCCAAGGTAGGAAGCCATACAGCTCGTGCTCCATCCCAAGTGCCTGATCCCACCAATCCATTAGGTCATCCGGCCCTTCTAATCCCCTGATTTCGTGGCTGGGCACTGATAGGATGAACTGGTCGCTACCGATTTCCGCCCATGGTGCAGGAGCATATCTGATCGTCTCGAGCCAATCCCCCACATCGGTCTCTCCGTGTTTGTAAGTTGGCGCATCCACTGCATTCGAGATGGTGACTTCGAAGACGCCTAGCGTGGACTCTGGCTCTATGGCCACGTATATGGTTCCTCCAAATGAGTTTCCGACTTCCATTTCGATGTCATCCACATACCACCAGCGTACTATCTCCGGATGACGGTGGAGCTGGTCCTTACCCCACAGTTTGTCGCTATGGGCGCCAACTAGGATGAATGTTCCAGAATTCACCACGCTAGGAGGGATCGTTACTGTGACTACCTCCCCAGGGGCAGCATATGTCCCGGTAGTCATTCTCACGTGGGCCCTCGCTGAAGAGTAGCCGAAGTTCGAGGGAAGCCCGCTCTGGTTGCCATCCACTGAAACTGTACGAGAAACCCGGCTGGCGTTGCTAGGCACCCCCCCTGGGAATTCCTGGTGACTAGGGTGAGATGGCAACTGGTCTGCTGGGAGTCCCTGTGTCAGTGCAGTCTCGACCCTTAGGAGGGAGTCCGCGACTGGGTCTTCACCGATATCGTAACCTACGTCCTCCCACAGGGTGCCATACTCGATTACAGTCCAACCGGTCTGGTTAACAACCTCTCTGAGGGGTGCCCAGAAGTCATCGAAGTCGAGAGTTACCACGCTAGTGCACAGGGAGAGAGCGTCATCGGCTATTTTCGCATCTTCGTTAGATAGGGGCTGTCCTTCTATGCGATCCAACCTAATCGCCTCGATGGCCGCCCTTGGGCGCGAAAGGTCGTGGGGGACCTCCCTCATGTCCACGTCATTGTAGCCCCATGCACTGGAAACGAAGAGGCCTGTTTCCTTGGAAATCTTGTTCCCGGGGTAGTCGTGAGCCAGGTCCGAATTGGAGTAAGACCAGTACCAAGCATGACCTCCCATTATGACTCCGCCCCCTTCTAGGAGGAATGAGGCGATGTTCTCGTTGTCCGTGTCATCATGCCCGTTCCAGAACTCGTCCAGAAGGCAGTCTAGACCGGACAGGTTTTCGGGCGAAACCGAGGTCTCGACAGTGTGACCCTGTGATTCCAGATCGTCTTGGAAACCATCGAAACCAGCGCCATAGGCGAGGCCGACTACGGCATTGTCCCCGCAAGCCCATTTTACGGCCCTGAGGGAGAAGGTTGTCTCTTCGTCGCCCCCACTTCCATGGACCCAGCTCTCATGCCCGTAACCAACCATCCTACCCTTGCCAACGTGACTTGCTGATATTACGGGTATCTCTGAGTCATATCCCCCCTCTGCGAATGCCACGGGGAAGGCCCACTCCCCTATCGGGAGGACTGGCGATGGCCAGCCACCCCAACTAGTCTGCCCCATCCCCCTAAGTAAATCGCTCTGATCTGCAGCGATGTCGTGGACTGCGAGCCAGATGCTGCTCGACGAGCTCCCTCCTGTATTATTGGCCCAAATTGTGTACTCGGACCAATGTGTTCTCTGGTCTGGAGTGCCCGTAATGACCCCGGATCCCGACAGTGAGAGCCCGGATGGCAACTGTGGCGACACCTCCCAGCTGTCAATTGAGGGTCCTGAATATCGGGGTTGTAGAGATATGCTCTCGTTAGAAGGCATTGCAAACTCGTTTTCGGGCCATGTGATGGCTCGCGGTGGGAGGTTGATTATGTGGAAAGAGACCTGAATTGAGTCTCCCCCTGCTGAGTTGTTCGCCCAGATGGTGTGAACGGAAGTTTCCTGTAAATGGTTAGCCTTTCCCGATAATGCACCGCTCTCCTGACTCAGCGAGAATCCATCTGGTAGTGGGGGGTATGCCGCCCATATTGTTGGCATTCCTCCAGCCCATGTGGGAGTCACTGAGCCGATGTCGTCTCCGATAGAGAGATCGAATGTGACTTGCTCGTATTCGAGATCCCAGACTGGCAGGTCGATCACCTCGATGTATATTGCCGAGTTGATTTTTCCGCCCGAGTTCTCAGCGGTTATCGTGTACTTGGTGGAATCCTGAAGTACGTCTGGAGAGCCTGAGATGACACCGGATTGGCTCATTGAGAGGCCCCCTGTCAGTTCTGGGGCAATCTTCCAGAACGTCACTTCCCCTCCTGTCGCAGTGGGTGAAATAGATATCGGCTGCCCTAGTGAGAAAGTGAAGAGTGGGCCTCCATAGTCGATTGATTCCGGCGAGGAGTGGATGGTGATAATCCTGAGTTTGGATGAGGCTTCGCCTGCGCTGTTCGAGGCAGTAATTGTGTGGTTGCTATCTCCGATCAGGGAGGGTTGCCCGGATACGGTTCCGTTTGGCCCCAATGCCATTCCCAATGGCAGAGATGGGTGGGAATCCCAGTTCTCCGGAGTTCCGCCTAGGAACGATGGGGCTCCCATGTGACAAGTTTGTCCCATGGTGCAGAAGAGTGTTTCAGACTGTAGCTGGATGGATATTATTTCGGGAGGGAGTACTGTTATTTCCAGTCTGAAAGATGACATGCCCATCGCATTAGATGCGATGATGGTGAATGACTTGGGAGGCGACTCATAACCCGGGGTTCCCGAAATAACTCCAGAATCTGGGTCGATTGAGAGGCCATCTGGGAAAGATGGGTTGACTGCCCATGAACTAGGGGCATCACCAAGGAAGCTGGGAGTCAGCTTCTGGATCTCCTTCCCCGTCTCAAGGGTGATTGCAGACTCCCCGAAGTCGAGCATCTCTGGCCTCATCATGGTTCGGCACGATTCTCCGGTGAAGACCTGGATCTGTGAGCAGTCGTCCGCTGTGACTAGGTTCTCGAAGCAACCGTCAGAGTTTGGATCGGTGGCGCAGTCCAGTTCTGCGATGGACTCAACCTCCCTTTCGCTAGAGGATGCGCATCCGGGCAGAAGGAGAAGCAGTGAGATGGTCACTGCGAGAACGTGTTGCCTATGCACGTACCTGACAGGGGGTGCCAACTGAATATCTTGTTCCCCATCACAGTCCCGGATAGGCTGGACCAGGCTCGAAGCAGTACTGAACTGTCTGGAACTCGGACTTGAACTCCCTTACATCACTCTTGACTGAGGATGTATCCTCCTCCTGGATTAGTGCCCTGGCGAAGAAGCGAGCGACATCCTGCATTTCGTCGGTCCCCATCCCCAACCTTGTTAGTTCCGGTGTACCTAGCCTCAGACCACTTGGAGCCAATGCCTTGGTGTCTCCCGGTAGCATGTTCATGTTGGTGATAATCCCTGCTTCCTCGAGTGTGGCAGCAGCATCCCTCCCTGCGCCCGAGTCTATTTCTCCGTGCCTCGTGACTACTTGGTGACTGGATGTGAATCCCCTTTCCTCTGCGATTACGTCGAATCCTTCCGCAGAAAGTGCCCCTCCCAGAGCCTGTGCGTTGGAAACTATGTCCTCAGCGTATGATTGACCGAACTCCTCGAACTCGGAGAGGGCAATTGTCTTGCCCGCTACGTGATGAAGGTGGTATGATGAGCAGACTCCCGGGAATATCCCGCTGTTTAGCCTCCGGTGCAGCTTCTCGTCCTCGGAGTCTGAGAGCACGAACCCTCCTTGTGGCCCCGGGAAGGTCTTGTGGCTGCTCCCGGTCATCACATCGGCACCCTCCCTGAGAGGGTCTTGGAACTGCCCCCCTGCTACGAGACCCATGACGTGTGCAGCATCATACATCACCGTCGCACCGACCTCATGGGCTGCTTGGGACAGTTCCTCGAGAGGAGTGGGGAATAGGAATACAGATTGCCCGAAGAGCGCGATTGTCGGTTCCTCTTTGCGAATCAAAGACGCTGCCGCATCGATGTCCGGCTCCATCCTTTCCTCGTCCCAGGGGTATGTAACCAGATCGAGACCACGGAGCCCGACCGCACCCATCCTAGCATGGGATATGTGCCCGCCATCGGCAGTGGATACGGCAGTAATCTTGTCTCCTGGCTTGGCCAGTGACTTCAGCGAGCCTATGTTTGAATTGGTGCCAGAGGTCGACTGGATGTTCGCGAATCGGCAGTTGAAGACTCTCTTTGCGCTATCGATTCCTATCTCCTCGATCGTATCGAAGTCATCGCAACCCTGGTAGTACCTCTTCCTGGGCAGGCCCTCTGCGTAACGCCCGTGAAGGTCCGAGTCACATGCCCTCCTAACCATCGGGCTGAGGATGTTCTCGCTTGCTATCATGGGTAGGCTGTCACGGTAGTGCCTGCCTGACGCCCCTATTGCCTCTACTACTTTGTCGGCTGTCTTCCGGTTGCTCATGATGCGTTTCGGGAGCAGGAAGCAAATGAGGGTTGGGAGTGTGGGGTGGCGCCGACAGCAGGACTCGAACCTGCGACCTGTGGATTAACAGTCCACCGCTCCACCAACTAAGCTATGTCGGCCTGACTCGGGGCAGGGCACCTCATTCATCAAAGAATCGGATTACTCCCACTCAATTGTTCCGGGCGGTTTGTGCGTGATATCGTAGACTACTCGGTTTACTTGCCCCTTTAGCGAGTTGGTTATCTCGGTGCTAATTTCTGCTAGTAGGTCATGCGGCAATGGGGAATACCGGGCGCTCATCCCATCCAGGCTCGTTACCGCTCTGACGACGACGGTCTCCCCGTGAACCCGCACATCCCCATGGACGCCTACGCTCCTGACGGGCAGTAGGGCTGCAAAGTACTGCCATGGCAATTCACACCTTCCCTCTGAGGCGGCCTCCACTATCCGAGTCTCCACGATGTGGCATGCCTCCCTGCATGACTCCACCCTGTCCGGGGTTATCTCCCCAAGGACTCGGACTGCAAGTCCTGGGCCGGGGAATGGTTGCCTCTCGCTGGATCTGATGCCGAGTTCTCTTGCCATCTCCCTGACCTCGTCCTTGTAGAACTCGCGTAGCGGTTCAACGATGGTTAGGTCCACGTCATCGGGAAGGCCACCAACGTTGTGGTGCGATTTGATTACGTCCCTCTCCCCGCCGCCCGACTCGATCCAATCTGGGGCTATGGTCCCCTGGACTAGGTACTTCGCATCACATCCCTTA
>Ga0315315_10000678_pt1 | contig 29492 bp, 23 predicted proteins | sample M140m3416metaG_FD_203699 | JGI IMG/M metagenome (GOLD analysis project Ga0315315, IMG submission 203699) | Ammonia-oxidizing marine archaeal communities from Monterey Bay, California, United States - M1 40m 3416 | ecosystem: Environmental > Aquatic > Marine > Intertidal zone | place: USA... | reverse complement strand
ATTTCTTTTTTCATAAACCGATTGAAAATACAATTTTGTATGATGTTAAATCAACACCTAAAATTTTATCGACAATTAAACCTATTATTATGACATTACCTCAATATTCAATGCGTTTAAATAACTTAAATAATTTTATTTTTAATCTTTCAAATATTGGACTAGAATGTAATGTATTTAATGGTGTTTACGGAAAAGATATTCGTATATATGATGCTGCTTACAAAGAAACACATAAAAAACATATTACATGGAATGATATTACCTATTTTTATGATGTGCGAACACGATTAAATGGGATTCATATGACACCTGGTGAATTTGGTTGTGCATGGAGTCATATAAATTTATTAAAACAATTGGTAAATGAAAATGATTCTACTAATTATTATTTGATTTTAGAAGATGATGTGGAATTAATTAAACCATTAGATGAATTGTATGAATTATTAAATCATCTACCCGAAGATGCGGATATATGTCATTTAGCCAAAAGTGATTGGTATCCTTTTCAATTAACTAAGCAAGTGAATACTTATTTTTATGAATGTAGTAAACAATTTTTTAATAAAACAACCGCGTATATTATTTCAAAAAAAGGCGCTCAAAAAGTGTTGGATTATACAAAGAATTCAATAAATGTGCCTGCCGATGATTTATTCAATATGATTTACCGATTAACTCCGGATTTTAAATTTTATGTTCCAGCCAGTTATTATTTTAAAGAACAAGATAATATTGTATCAACTATTAAAGATATTAATAAAAAATAAATATTTAGCATTAATTATATATATATATTTATATATTTATATATATATATAAATATATAAATATGGATTCAACAACATCTTTAAGAAAACTCCCTGATAATTTACAGAATAGATTTTTTAAGGATATTATGTCTTACTCTGTAAGAATACTTAAGAAAAAAGACAAAACCCAAACCCCTTATATTAAAAAAAATACTAAATTGTCGATTGATCCGGGAAAAACAACCATTCCGGAGGATTTGATTCCTGCGAATATAAATACACCAGAAAGAAATCAATGTATTCTAATATATTTATTGCTTATAGATACTTCAAAAACTATCTTAATAAATGAAAGTCGTACTGACGTAGATGTTTTTTTTGCGTATTTGTTATGCAGATTAGCAATGTTTATTTTTTTTACATCTATATCAAATGAAGATGAAATACTATATCAAAAATTATTAACTGGTGGTGGTAGTGGTAGTAGAAAAAGTAGAAGTAGAAGAAGTAGAAGTAGTAGAAGTAGTAGTAGTAGTAGTAGTAGTAGTAGTAGTAGTAGTAGTAGTAATACATGCAAAAAAATTGTGGTCAAATCTAGAGAAATAACAGAAAAAGTGGTAAGACAAATAGATTCATCATTACAAAAAGTGAACGATGAGAGAGAATTATTGGAAGCTCAATCAGCATTATTTTTTAGGAAACAAGAACTTGAAGACCACCAAAACCAGAGAGAGAGAGAGAGAGAGAGAGAAGCAATAATTGCGAAAAATGAAACAGCAAGACTAAAAGCACAGTTAGAATTGGATACTTTACGCGCGCAAAACGAGAAAAATTCTATTGATTTTAGTATCACAAATGTTTTATGTGATGCTCAAGCGGATATTGTTCATAGTATTATTATGGGGGCGGCGGCGGGGGTTTGTTGTCACTGCGTTCCACAAACTCCAGTAATTAGTCAATTTATTGGAGCTTATGGTGCAGTTACTAAAGGAACAAAATTAATAGGCAGTGCTTTAAGTTGGGTTTCAAGCTGGGGTGGTGGTGAAACTATTGCGCAGCCAATAAGTGTATGTACAAAAGGTATTGAAGCGGTCGGAGGAGTTCCAGTTGCCTGCGGTGTAGCTACTTGTTGCTACTTCTCGGCGAAAGCAATTAAAAAAGCACAAGACGAAAGGAAAAGATTAAGGGATATAGCATTAGAAACTGCTGCTAGTAAAAAATTAAAAGAAGAAGATGCGGCATATAGATCCAGATTATTTTCATATGGGACAAATGCTCTTAGAATTACCGCAGGTGCAGCCTCTGGTAATCCAGGGTTAGTAAATACAGGTTTAAATGGATTTATTAATGCACAACCGGGTGCACAACCGGGTGCACAACCGGCGCAGCAATTATTAATGTCGGGGATGGAACAACCACATGCTTATTACGGATCCCCGCCTCCGCACCAGCCACCCTACCCCTACCCCTACCCCTACCCCCACCCCCCCCCACCCCCACCCCCCCACCAACATTACCCAGAGCCGCCCCCAAATGAAGGTATTCGACGCCGCAAACCTAAAGAAATAACAAATGATTCTTTTTACGATGATAAAGCATACAGGCAAGATGCAAATCCGGACGCCGTTGCTTTTGTACATAATCAAACGTCTGATCACTCCAGGAAATCCAAGAAAAAGAAACACAGGCGTCAAAACGACCCGCCGGAAGGAGGAGGAAGAAGAAGTCACCGAAAACGAAAAACCCATCGAAAACGAAAAACCCATCAAAAACGAAAAACCAGAAGACGATATTAAATATTATTAATAATAATATATCAACAATGTAAAACATCTTTTAATAAAGGAAAAAATCCTAATTTATTCAGAATTTTCTCTTTCATTTGTTTGATTACTTCGATTCGTTGCGTCCACCAATCTTCAGCCATAGCTTGTTGAATGATTTTTAAGGCCGCTGCTGGATCTTCTAAAGGTAATCGTACAAATGCCTTTTCATCTATATACTCTTCTAAGTTCGGACACCCCCAATAAAAACAGAGAGATTCACATAAGATTGCTTCCCATAGTTTCTCGGTTGCATAATTATTCTCAGAATTGTTTTCGGATGATAGACAATATTTATACATTGAATATACATTGTATTTATTATCGTCAGGTACAGGTCCCTTATATGAACTTATAAATTGATGATAATTTTCTTTCCCAAACACATCGATTGATATAGATGATGCTTCGCTCGATGAATCTATATATTTAATGAAATTATTTCGTAATTGATGCCCATCATCAAAATTCTTTTCACTACAAATGGTAGCTATTTTATTTTTTCTCTCATTACATACAATTGGCTCCGTATAAAAGGGATAATCAATCTGCCATTGGACATTATTCAATTGAGTTTTATGTGTAAAAACCTTAAAAAATTTACTAGGGTCAGGTGTTGCCCATTCTCCCCAGGTTTTCACACCCCATTTTTTTTGGGGGTCAGATACCCAAGGTTCCATTTGAAACACGATTGTGCGTTCAGGTACATAATGGTCTGTTGGTTGGGGAGAATTAATAATTACATAATAATCTATTTCGTCAGGATTATTTGAAGATGTCATTTTTATATTCTTATAATTGTGACCATCTCTATCCATATACATATTCGACCATTCTTTACACAATTGTTCTGAAGAACACCAATTACATAGCATTTTAATGCACACAGGCACATGATTCATGCCCTTTTGTTTTTTAATATACATCCCATCCGTTTCTTTAAAATATTGCGATGAAGTTAGATTATCTATTTTATTTTTAAAAAATCCTAAGGTATTAAATCCAATACACTTCGCATCGCTTAACGCATTCAACATACATTCAGTTATTGTTCCTGGTTTAAAATATAAATCGTTCCCAATTTGGTCTAAATTTTTAACAAATTTAAACTGATCTTCTATTGTCTGAGTAAAATTTAAACTATCAGAATTGGTTTGTATATCCGTATCCACTGGATTGTGTCCAGTTTCATCCCATTCTGAATAAACAATTAAAGGTTGTAATTCTGTTATATTCAAATTTGGTGTAATTTTCATAATATAATCAATACCATGCTTGATGCCGTTTTGTTCTATGTGATCAATTAATATCTTAGCTCCAATTTTATTTATGGAATATGCAAATGTTCCGCCAATATATAATTCTTTATTTATAGTTTCTATTTTGAGTTGTGTTTCATCACTTATTGTTTCATATATAGTTTCAAATTCTTTACGTTTATTAGAAAACATATGATAACCTAAAAACAACAATTCATTTTTTTCAAATTCAGGTTTCAGGCTATTTAATCTCTCATTAAATTTATTTTGGGTCAATGTAATGTCATCTTCAAAGATAAGATAATAATCATTATCCTTGTCTTCAATCAATTCCTTCCATAATTTCAAATGGGTTAGAGCACAGCCAATGACGCCGGTACGATTTCCAAAATCATTTCCATCAAATATCTTTTTTAATTCATTTGTGGATTTTAATTCCTTTCCGTCTATTGCCTTATAAAATGTATAATCTTTTACATTATGGTCTTTAAAAAGTGTAGTGATTGCTTTTTTTCTATCAGGGCGTCGAGTTAAATTAACTACTTTAAAATTATTATTTTTGAGCTGGGACTTATTTTCAAAAAATTGTGATTCGTTATTAAGCTGATATGCGTTCTTTTTATCACTATTCATTTCAGATGTTAATCTTCCAATATGACGATGTGTTATTCGATTGAAAAATGCTGTTTTATAATTAGCATCATTCCAATTGTCAGCATAGTCGCGTTCAAAAAACTGATTAGGCGTATCATAATTACCTAAACTCAATATCGGTTTTACTAATGTCATTGAAGGACGAAAACTATAATGCGGCCAATAATGCGAGTTTTGAACATTTGTTATATTTTCGTTGGGCCGGTGATCTTGCAATAAAATATTTGAATATAAGGGTGGTGTTTTCATTGATAAATGACTTTTTACTCTATAATGTTCTATGGTTTCAGCATAATTTCTATTAAACACAATTTGTTTGATATTATGGTTATTATTCGATAAAACTTCAATCGATTCTTTAATATAATTCATTGGATGATAAAACAGAAAATCATCTTCCATATGTATCCAGTATTTCGGTTTCATCGTTTGTAATTTATTCCATATAATATTCATACTTGAACGATGACCTTTTTCGTCAATGTTTTTCATATAATATTCAATCCAATTATATGTTGATTTCATGTATTTTCTATCCTCGGTCGTTGAATTATCATCAACACAAAACCAGTGACTTATCATATCTATATCATTGCAATGATTCATAAAGGAATTAATCGTTTGTTTAAATAAATCTAGACGTTTACACGTAGTAAATGTAATCAATACTTTATTTTTGTCAGGATTTGCTTTATGGTGCTGTAATGCTTTCTGAATTTGTTTAACTATATTTTTATTTAAATTTGTAAATAGAGATTTATTTTTTTCAAATAGAAAATTCCATAATTCAATCGCAATTTTATTATTAACTATATCATTATCATTACATATAAGGGTATCTAATGCTTTAAAGAGTGATAGCGTATTTTTATCATTTTCTAGTAAATCTTTATAACAACAAAACAAATTATTTATAATAACACCTAACTCACCTTTTCCGACAATTTGATTTATTAATACTTGTTTACAGCAATTGTAGCCTGTTTCTTTATCGTGAACATTATATGCCGTTATACCATTATAAAATTCAAGTTTATCCTGATAGAAGTGTTTGTTAATGAATAATTTTTCATTAGGATTTTTATTATAATTTTTGTATCTGTGATAAAGCGCATTGATTAAAACGTATTGATTTGAATTATACAAGTATTCAATTGCCATGATAAGTCCTTCAATTCGTTCATTATCATATTCTAGTGTTTTCAATAAATATTTTAAAGAATTTTCCATATCATTTTTCTCTCTATATATCATTCCAATTTCTTGCGCCGAATAATATTTTTCTTGGTTCCAGTGGTTGTTAATATCCAATACTTTTTTATACCACTCAATTGCTTTATTATGGTATTTATTTCCGGCATCTTTATAACTACGCGCACAATAAAACGCATAACGTCCTGACAATCCTTTATCTGGTAATGATAATTCAGATTGATATGCTTTTTCTAGTATCATTGCGTCATCATAATACTTTGTTGGGTTCTGACTACGATTTCCTGTTCTACCTGAATCAATAAAGTAATCTCCTTCAACAACTCCATTTTCTTCATTAATTGGTTCCTTATTTGATAAAAATTCGTGTAATACTCCTTTGAATTCCCATTTTTTATGATTATTTATTAATAATGGACGCACATATTCAAACCCTTTTCCAAATTTCAACATATAACGATCAACCCATTTATTTTTTGGTATTGTATTGAATGGTAATATTAAATCACCATTTATTTTATCATCGGCATCAAAAATAAGTAAATAATCGGTTTTGTCATATGCACTTTCTAATGCTTTTGAACGATTATACCCAAAATCTCTCCATTCATGCGAAACTAGTTCTCCTGGAATTCCTTTCTTTAAAAAATAATCATTTATAATTTGTTGTGTTCCATCAGTAGACCCAGTATCCGAAATAACCCAATAATCAAATTTGATATACTTAAACAGATTATTTAATGTATTTACAATAACATTTGATTCATCTTTCACTATCATATTCAAACATATGGTAGGAAATTTATTACTATTTGGTTTTTCTGAAATAGTTAAATTCATTTTAATAATTGAACTATTGTAATTTTAAATATATTTTTTATTAATTAATATGTTTTCTTTCACTCTTATATTTATATAATAATTCACCTATAACATTAATTCGTGATTTAATTCGTGATTTAATTCGTGATTTAATTCTGGTTCAAGGTCTTCTACGTCCTTTGTATTGTTATCCTTCATTGATTTATAATTTTTATTTAAATATTTATCAAGATATCTGTAGATTCGATTAATATCTAATTTATTAATTTCATATAATTCAAACATGTTATATATTTCTTCTTCAGTATATTTATCTTTCAAATTGATAAAAAAAGAAAACATATCTTTTTTATCTAATGATAATTTTTGACATAGTTCTTGAATAAATAAAAAATTATTATATTCTGTGCTATATTTTGTAAGAACTTTTGTAAACCTTATTTCAGGCGGACTTTGTATTGTATTTTTTGTATTTTTTATTGTATCATGTAGTATTTTGTTACAATGAAATGTTTTTATTAGTGAGCTCATTTCGTTAAATTGCCATATTTGTTTTTGAAATGTGATTCGATCAATATAGTCAGAAAAACAAATATTATCTAATATTTTTTTATAAAGTGGCATCCTTATATTTTTTGGTTCATTGCTTATTATGTCTATAACATTTTCATGCCATAATAGACCAACAATCGTTCTATCCGTATCATTCATTATAGTATTATGTTCTGATATACTATGTTGGTCGTTGAATAATTTTTGTGTAATTTCTTTTGTATCTTCATTGTATGATTTAAGTTTAAATATACTTTTAAATAATTCATTTTTTAATATATCATTGTTATAGTTATACATTTTATTAATTGAATTTAGTTTTCGTAAATCACCCTGTAAAAATATAGCTATATTTTTTTGTGTAGTATCATCTATGATTGGTAATGATAAATTTAAAATTGTTTGCATTTGATCATCTGAAGGCGTATTCAATTCATATACATTACATACTTTCATTAATTCTTTAATTTTTTTATCCACATGATAACTACTTATACAAATAATCGGAATAAATGATAATTCCTCAAGTTTTTGTTTTTTTGTTTTTTTTGGACGTATAATTTTTATCAATGAATTAATACCACCCTTATCACCATTATTCATGCCATCTATTTCATCCATTATAATGGCAATTGGTTTGGATTTTTTTTTAAACAGACTAATAACACTTTTGTCTGACATATTATTTTTTGTTATGGTGTCAATTACCGATTTATTCCTAATATCACCCGCATCATATTTAATAATATCATAATTCATTTCATTTAATAAATTTACAATAAATTGGGTTTTTCCACTACCTGGTGCTCCGTAGAGATAAATTCCGCGCTTAAATGATAAATTTGTTTTATTTTGTTCAAAATTTGTTAAAATATTTTTTATAGATTCACACGTAGTTTCTCTTTCTAAAATATTGTTATAATTAGTATATTGCATTATTAAACAATATATTAATGTTTTTATATATAATTCATCCTTAAGATTTTTTATTTTTTAACTACATAATTCCGGATTATCTGAAATACCATCCCATGTTAAATTACATGATTTTGCCCATTTATGTTTACCGCATAAACCAGATTGTCCTGCCCATCGTGGACCAGAAAAATCCACTTCACCGCGACATCCACTATTATCATTTCCTAAAGATTTGGTATTTATACATATATTACCAGACATATCCCAGTAATCAGGACAATTAGGAATAACTGGAGGATAATCAGAGTTATATTTTTGACGATACAAAGCAATACCTATAAAACATAATGTTAGTATTAAAATAATAATAGCAATTGTGGCTACAGTTTTTTGAAACATAGTATATAATATAATTACATAATATTAGTTTTTTCAAAGTAGTTTTTTCAAAAGTAGTATTTCATAAATCTAATATAAAATAATTTTTCTATTAGATTTATATAAGAATATGAATATGAATAAGAATATGAAGATGAATAAAGAACCAAGCAATGGACGAGTAGATATATTAGGACCAAACATAGAACAACTTTTTTCTATGGCTGATAGAATACCTATTAATAGCACTAAACATTCTTTTAGAGATGCTATGACAGGAAATTGGTATGATACACAATTATCAACAGCGTTTTTTAGTGGAAAAAATATACAAATTGTTCAAAATGGCATTCGTGCTGGTGTATACAATAAATCAAACCAGCAATATGTAGTAGGTGAACAAAATATGGATGAATTACAAATTATCATGCGTGCCATATTTTTACAATATGCTAAAAATTTACCCATTGATATTCCTGGTCAAATTAAAGATTTGAATCAAATTGTTTTGGATTTTTCAATCAATCAAGTATATGGTGAAGCAGATGGGTATATGAAATACAAGAGAGATGCTAGCACACTGGTTGTTCCTATTGCTATGCCTATTATGTCTACCACAAATGATAAACAACTTGAGCTTAAAAAATGGTTTTAAAAATTGATTGTAGCTTGATTAAATGATATAAGATAACTCTTGGGTTATATCATTTGTAAAAAATTGAAAACTTTTTCAAAAATATAACGAATAACACCAACCAACCAACCAATTTAGAATGACCGACACGACTAACAACCAGTATATGCAAGAACTATTAAACCGAGGCGTCGCCGTGATTCCTTACCCAGAATTCATCAGAAAAAACTTTGATTGCGCCACATTCCTTAGTGGGCAAAAAGAGTTTATTCGTTCCGATAAAGACACCACCAAGTATGTTATGGGTGGATTTGGTGCTTTCGGAAATCCATCCAGCTTTCACCACGAAGAAGTGCGAAAGTTGCGCTTGTCTGTTTTCAAATACATGCACCCATTATTTGAAAAAACATTCAAAGGCCAATATTTAGAAGGCATTGTAGACCGCTTTGCTAAACGAGAACCAGGCACATCCGTATCACCTGAATCGTGGCACCGCGATATTTCAAATGTGAAAAAAAAGAAAACACACGGCGAGCCAGGAGATATTATCTATGGCGGCTGGGTCAATCTAGACGAAACGAACACACAATACTTTACGTGTGTTCCAAGCACCCACACTGAAGAAGTCATTGGTTCTGGTTTCGCGAAAATTACCAAAGCCGATATCCCCGATTACAATTCAAAAAAAGAAAAAATCAGTGTCCCACCTAACCATTTGATTATCTTCAACGAGAAACTCGTTCACGCCGTCACGCCGTCCAAGATTAAAATCGACACTTATCGCTTGTTTATGAAATACCGCATCACTCGCAATCCAAGTTGTCCATTGTTCGATCCGGTTGAGATTTCAAAAATTATCGACGAGCAAGGCGTGTTCCCGCTGAGTTTAGAACAAACGCCGCCAATGTATTCAAAAATACATATGGTCAACTGGCGTAAACGTGTAGAAGAATTTAGTTTGAATTTTCATCCCCAATTTCTAGAACAAAAAAAGTTGAAGACCGAGACCGAAACGACATCATATGTAAAGCGAATTATGCCAAGTTTAAAGGAAGCAGGGCTTGACCTATTCAGCCCCTATATCGACGAAGAAAAACAGATGTTGACCTTAGTTCAGCTTTGATAAAATAAATTATATAAAAAATTGAAAGGCTAATAACCTTTTTTTATAATTATAATAAGAATTACCAAACAACATGGCAAATAATATAGCAATCACCACCACCATTGAAGAACAATTATTTGAAGATATCAAGAAAACTCATGATGAAATTAATGTGAGTTTTATAGAGTATCAACAAAAACACAATAAATTATTAGAAGTATACAATAATAATATAAAAATTCTTGCTTTACAAAAATCAACTGGTCGCATAACTGATATAGAATGGTGTTGTTATATTCAAAAAATACAAGAAGACTTTATGGTCAAGTTATCTAAGATTCATGATATTATAAATCCAGTTATTAACCAAATAAAATCTCAACAAAAAATGAATCGCCACTATGAAGATGAAGATGATCCATTTTCAGAAAAAGAAGATAGTTTATTTAATGACAAAATACGTTTACGTGCAAATTTTATGGGTATAACCGGGGGATGTTTGTATAATAGCTAGTATATTACTCTCTAATAGTTCATTTTCATTAATTTATGTAAATTAATATTTTTTTAATTGTAATAAAATTGAAAATAATATAAATGATACATAATATTGTATATACGATTAACCATCATGGCAACACACGCCTTCATATTTACTGATGACATTGCTTACAATTTAGTAGAATTCTACTACAAATGTTGCGGAGAACTAGGTGATTATAGGGAAAATCTTTTTCACTACAACCCATTTAATTATTTCAAAACCTTGATTACAAAATATGATATACACAAAGGTAACAAAGAAATGTTATATAAAAATACAGATAAACTATTTGAATTAATTGGAGTGATGGTGGATTATATTATTCCACCTGAAACTGAACATATGCGTGAAGAATTATTATTTTCCGGATTAATGGAGGTTATTAAAAATAAGAATGATATTTCTGATATCAGTGAATTTAATCAAGAGTCGTATGAGAATTTATACAATGAAGTAATGAAGAGAATTATTAAAGTAAATGAAGAAGATTTGCCCATAAATAAATTAAAGGAAGTTTCAACACAATTATCAAAATCAAATGAATTATTGATTGAACTATTGCCAATGATGCGAATGCCGAGTCAACGACAACTTATAGTTATTTGGAATTCATTCAATCAAGAATTTATTTCAAACAATGGTGTGTGGGGACATTATTCGGTAGAGCCCAGTGAACGTATTAAAAAGAATCCAGGAGGAAACAAATTATATATTTTATACACAACATACAATTATCTTTATCCGGCATTGATGGACAATCTCTGGTTTGATTTTATTCAATCAAATATATTTCATCTTTATGAAATTTATGTTGTAGATGAAAAAGAGGGATGGTCACGTCAGAATTTACAAAAATTTTTAGAACAAAACCTAGTTATTTATAATGAATGAAATCCCATAAAAAAATATACATATTAATAAATAAATTTATCTTTTTCTTACTCCTTTCTATATCTAATATATTTTTACTTATGCTTTGATACAATTTTTTTCTTTTTCATAGAGGCAGATGTATTATTGGTTGACGATGAAGATGATTTTTCTTTTAGTTGTTCTTCCTTTTCTTTTTCAGTAACAAATTTCATGTATTCCTTTCGCAAGACATCCAATTCATTCAACCATATTTGTTTTTCGGTAATGCTTTTTAATGTTTCAAGTTCGCCATTCTTCCGGTCGCGTTCGGTCATAATCTTGGCGACGTTTTCTTCGGTCACACTATCCATCGGCAACCTTACCAAATATTTATAATCTTCATCATCGTCGACAATATCATATGTTCGATCCTTCAAAATCGCAGATACTTCCGCACTTTTCTTTTTACGGAGGTCAATTGTATCTCCCAATATTTCACTAATAAATCGAGCCTTATTAGATAATACACATGATTCCTTTTCAAGTGCAATGACTTGATATGCTTTACGTTTTACATAATAATCCATACGCACGCCCATAAAACGCGCAATAAGGTCTTCTACTTTTTCGCATTTAATCAATTTTTCTTTTTCATCAAACACGTGCATATTTGTTGTGCTACGCGTAGTGTATAATTTTAATAATTTTTCGAGTGCATTACATTCAACATCACCTTCTCCACCATTCATTTCAGATTGTAATTTTGAAATAACACCAGGCGCAAAGGTAATTGTAAAATCAACACTTGTATCAGTGCTCATATCAATATAATCCTTCACTTGATTAATAACCTTTGATTTTTTTTGACCCTTGCCCTTTTTCTTATCATCTGCTTCATTTGTTGAAGGTTTAATGTCAATTAATTCTTCAATGTATTTTTTATAATCATCGGTCCAAGTGCCAATTGGCAATTCAGTAATACGCACTTGTTTATCTGACAATACCTGGTAGACACCTTTAATTAAATATTTACTTTCAGTAAGTGGAATAATTTTTCCCTTGAAGCCAGAATAATAAGGCATTAAGTTTATTGTTTCCGTGTGATTTGTCTCTTTTAACCTATCGGTAATATAATCAATAATGGTCAACGGGTTGTAATTCAAAATGTCTGTACTAAAACCGGTCCCAATACCTTTCCCTCCATTGATCAATTGCATAGGGATAATAGGCACATAAAACATAGGCTCCACTGGGGTTCCATCATCTTCAAGGTAGGTTAAAATCGCATCATCAGCTTCAGGGAAAATCAATCTTGTCAATTTACTCAACTGAGTGCAGATGTATCTTTCAGATGCCGCATCATCACCACCTTGTAAACGCGTTCCAAATTGTCCGTTGGGTTGCAATAGGTTAATATTATTTGACCCAACAAAATCTTGGGCCATATTGATAATAGCGCCATATAAACTTTGTTCACCATGATGGTAGCGGCTTTTTTCTGATACAGAACCGCCTAGTTGAGCGACCTTTACTTCATTTGTTAAACGTCTTAACAAACAAGTGTAAAGAATTTTACGTTGACTGGTTTTAAGACCATCAATCCCATTAGGAATTGAACGTTCGCAATCATATTTAGAGAAGTGAATCATCTCCTGCCCAATAAAATCTTCATAAGGAACTTCCTCCTTATTTGTATCCAAGTATAAATTTCTATCATAATTTTCTAACCATTCTTTTCGGTCACTCGCTCTCTTTTTATTAAATACTTTATCAATCGCATCACGGCTCACTTCACCATTGCTAATAAATTTAATAATTTTTTTATTTACAAAATATTCTTTGAACTCTTTTCCAGTGCTAGTGCCTAGACCCTTATAGTATTTAATAGTCCACCCTTTTGAATTATTAGTTTTCTTCCATTCATCATACTCACCATCATTGTAAAATAAACGCTCGTGGTTCCCTTTTCGAGCTTTAATAATGGGCGTATTCATGAATCCAATAAACCCAGGAATTGAAAGTAAGGTAGTCCATTCTGAATCAAATAGATTAATACATAAGCCCTTGATATGGCTACCATCTAAATCTTGATCAGTCATAAAGACAATTTTACCATAACGCAGTAATTGTCGTGCTTCTTCTGGTGTATATTTTTTACCGGCTTCTAAACCAACAATTTGTTTTATTTCGTGGATTTCTTTTACTTCTGATACACGCTTGGCTGCTTCACCTCGCACATTAAACAATTTACCACGAAGAGGATACACACCAATTGTATTGCGGTCAGTTGTTGATAAACCGCTCATAATACCGGCTTTGGCTGAATCTCCTTCACAAAGAATCAATGTGCATTTATCGCTATTTGCTCCACCAGCATCATTCGCGTCAACCAACTTTGGAATACCACGAACAGACTTGCTTTTTACGCCATCTTGTTTCTTAATGGTTTTAGTTGTCTTTACTTCAGTTAAAGCACACGCGGCATCCATAATACCAAGTTTTGCCGCCTTTTCAATGAACTTATCGCTTATTTCACAAGAAGAACCAAAACTAGCAACAGGCGTATTCATATAATCTTTTGTTTGGCTGTCAAATGCTGGATTTTCAATAACACATCGCACAAAGAGAAATATTTGTTCTTTAATTGTGTTCGGTTTTACATCAATCTTTTTTTTCTGCTTAATAAAAGCAGTCATTTTTCTAACGAATTGATTTAAAATATAGTCAACATGTTTTCCTCCCTTGCCTGTAAAAATCCCATTGACAAAAGAGACCTGAGTAAATTCTTCTTTAGGCGCCATACACACAACATACTCCCAGCGTTCATTCACTTCTTCATGAACGCGAGTAGTTGTGCTTTTATCACCAACATATAAATCAACGTATTGTAAGAAGTTTTTAATTGGGACAATTTCACCATTGTATTTCACCTTAACACTTTTATCTGTAACTGCAGCCAAATCATAAATACGGCGCTTCAACAAATTCAACATATCACTTGTTAATCCTTCATTTAATCCCATACGCTTATAATCCGGCTTGAAAGAAATAAGTGTATATGGTTTATTTGAGCATTTTGTAACAGACGGCGGTTTAATGACATTCAAATTATCTTCAAATTCTTGAGTGTATTTTAGTTTACGGATATGGTCGATTGTTTCAACGCGGCCATGCGTAGACCAAATAAATCCAAGTTTAATCCCAAAACCATTCTTTCCGCCAGTGACCTTTTTTGCTTCTTTATCATAGTTTGTTGACGTGCGTAGATGGGCAAAAATAAGTTCAGGAATCCAAATATCTTCATCTGGGTGTTTAGCAATATCAATGCCATTTCCATTATTATAAATTGTAATAACGCCATCTTTTTCATCAATTGTTATATTGATTTCAGTAACAGGTAAAGCTTTCTCTTGTCCTTTATCAATAGACTCTTTCATACGAACAGAATGATCGCGGGCATTTACAAGTGCTTCATCTACAATTTTATAAAGTCCAGGCACAATAGAAACTTGCTTGGCTACAATAGAAATGACACTTTTTGTAGATGTCGACCCATCACCGACACACTCTTTTTTTTCTTCATTTTCTTCTGTAATAAATGAATCATAATCGGTTAGTGTCATTGAACCAGTATATGTATCCGGATTATCAAGCACGTGCTCTTTATCAGTTTTTTTTTGATATTTATTGGCCAATTCGGTATCATTTTTGCCGGTTGCCTTGGTCTTGGTCTTGGTCGTCATGATCTTGGTATTCTCCATCTTGATTATTAGTATAATACATTTTATTTATAAATCGTTTTTTCAATTTTATTTTTTAATATATTATACATTTCATTATATTTAACAATTTTGTAGGTAATTTATAAAAAAAGAATAAGCATTTATATATGGCCTTTGACAATAGTTACAATTTTTCATATACAGGAGCTACTCAAGATTTTGAAAAAAAAATAGGTGTTAAGTCTCTTTATATTATATCAAGAGGTGCCGGCGGTGCTGGAAATGCTTATTCTTCAAGTGGAGGAGGAGGGGCATATGTTTTTTCAAATTATACATTTTTACAAGAAGATATTTCTTATAATATTAAAGTAAATGTAGGAGGTGGAGGAAAAGCACCGCCTTTAAAAACCGGTGGTATTACATTTGGAGGAAATTCTCAAGGTAATAATGGTGGCAATGGAACAACTTTAGAAAGTTTATCAAGTGGAGGTGGTGGAGGAAGCACAAGTGTTTATTATATGGATTCTGAATCAAATATTCCTATTAAAATTATTGCTGGAGGAGGCGGAGGTGCTGGAAATAATATAAATACACCAGGAGGCAATGGAGGAAAAATAGGTAATAATGGTTCCGGTGCTGGCAGCGGACAAGGAGGTAATACAAGTTTAACTGGAAATGCTGGTCTAGGTGGGATAAATGGAGGTGTTAATGGTTACCGATACATTGATAGTAGTTATAATAATGGACAAAATTATACTTTTATAGGGGGTGGTGGAGGAAGTGGTGGAACTTTTGCAGGTGGAGGAGGTGGTGCTGGTTATGGTGGTGGTGCCGGCGGTAAACAAGGCGGTGGTGGTGGTGGCGGTAGTTTATCAACAGCAAATTTCATTTCATATATTTCTGGAAATGGAGGTGCTGGTGGAGGCATTGGTATGGATGGTATTAATGGTAGTGTTAAATTTTTATGGAATGCAAAACCACTCGTTGTGCCAACGCCTATTGTTAATATGTTTATGTTAAATCCGCAACATACAAATCATAGTATATATAGAGCCCCATCAGTATTACCAACAACTATATTAAGTTATTCAACAATTGCGTCATCTAATCCTAATGCTGTTGCAATAAATGGAGACAATGAAATTTATATTATTTCTGGTGATGGTTCTCTCTATGCTTTTAATCATGATTTTACATTTAGATGGCGTTATTCGATAACTGATTATCAATTTGTAGGAACACCAGTCATTGGTTTAGATGATACGATATATCTTTCATCAAAAACAAATTTATCAACAAAATATTTTTATGCTTTAGTTGATAATGTAGTATCTGCTGGATTGAAATGGAAAGTACAATTACAAAGTGGGGGTAATTGTATAACATCACCAATTATAGATATTAGTCAAAATATATATTTTGGAACAGATAATGGATTAATTTATAAGGTGAGTGATGGAACTGTATCGGGAGGTATTGGTTGGAAATATCCTGCCTCGGCAAATTCTAATATTGTTGTAACTGGTCCACCGGCATTAGATATTTCTAATACCAAAATTTGTTATACTGCGTATAATTCTACCACATCTACATCAACAATTAATATGATTGATTTATCTAATAATATAAATTTTGATAGTTTAGGTTTGATGTGGTCTAATACTATAACTAATACAGATAATAGTGGAAATTATCTAACACCTTCTATTAGAGGAAATGACAGCGTTTATGTTGGTACAACAAAAGGCCACGTATACGCGTATGATATTAGTAGTAATACCGCAGATGAAATATGGAATCCTATTTATGTGAATGATGTTAGTTTATCTGCGATTGCTGTTTGTCCAAATGATAAAATTTATTTTACTTCTAAAAATGCATTTAATATAATAGATAACTCGAATGGTATTTTAGATTGGAAATATGAAATTGATGTGTCTAATCACGCTATATCAAATAATTCTATTCCTACTATTGATTCAAGCCATAATGTCTATTTTGGAACTAGAAATAATTATTTACATTGTATTAATCCATCTATACGTAAACATTTGTGGCAATATAAAGCAGGTAGTTCAATTCAATCAACGCCAGTTATTGATAATTATGGTCATATATTTTTTGGAGCAAATGATGGGAAAATTTATGATATGAGTGGGAATGGAACTGAAATATCGCCTACTACACCTGTTGTAGCTATGTATATGTTAGATGTTCGCCATACAGGTGTTAGCCAATATACTGGACCTACTACACAACCTTCAAATGTATGGAACACGCCAACTCCATTTGTTTCGGGTAATTTATTTGTATCTCCATCTATTTCAATTGGTTCAACTGGTATTCTTTATTTAGGCTCTAATGATGGGTATATTTATTCTATAAATTCATCAAATGGTTCTCAGATTTGGAAAACGCAAGTAAACGATACAAATCGTGTTCCATTTACATCACCTAATTCAATATACACTACACCAGTTATTGGGTCTGATGGAACAATCTATATAGGTTCAAATGAAGGATATATTTATGCCTTAAATCAAGACGGAACTATTAAATTTTCTTATAATGCCGGATATCCTTTACAATCTTCACCAATAATTGATTCAAATGATGCTATTTATTTTGGCGCAGGAAAAAGTGTCTATAGTATTGGTGATGCTGGGTATAAAGGATATTCAAAATGGTTGGCGCCATTTGATACTAGTGGCAATGTGAATTCATCTCCAGCATTAGGTCAAAATGGATGGCTTTATTTTGGGTCAGATGATGGTTTTGTATATGCAGTTGATGGTGAATCTGGGTTGTATAAATGGCATTATGACGCTAGCACAACATTACCCGACGATGAGGCTCATCCTATATATGGTTCTCCTGTAATTGATAGCTATAATAACGTTTGTATTGGAAATGGTTCTTATATGAATGGTGTATTACATTACATTGATGGCCAAACAGGAATTGCGCTTTGGACAAATAATTATGATGCGATGATAGGGCCATTTTATAATACTCCTGCTGTTAATGGCGATACTATATATCTTAGCACAATCGCATATGTATATGCGATAAATCGAGCAGATGGAGCATTTAAATGGCGATATTTTAATACAAATGCTTATTATACCTCACCCATTATAGATGCGAATGGAATATTATTTTTTGCATCCATAAGAGCCAGAGATTATATTGAAGGAGATGATGAGAGTGAAAGCACTTGGAGTAAAAATGATGGTTTACTTCATTCTTTAACAGATAATGGTAATACATATACATCAAATTGGATTTATAAAATATCTAGTAAATCGCGTTTAGCACCACCAGTATTAGGTAGTGATGGCACAATTTATATTAGTGCTACTGATAATAAAATTTACGCAGTTAAATAAATGACGCAGTTAAATAAATTTATATACATATATATCATTAAACATGCCTACATCTACAAATCAAGATTGTTTATATATTTGTAAAAAACCTGCTTTGGCTATAAATAATCAACAATTTAATGGAAATACTAATAATTCTAGTAAAACTCGCGCAATGCGTTATTCTGAAATAGTTAGATATAATGGTTCTAGATATGGAAGCATTGTGAATATACATAATCCAAATGCAAATAATAATGGAATAAGTATTTCTCCTCCAAGAAATAGATTTTAATTAACTATTCAATATTTTATATTTTATATTTAGTAGTTTCAATAAATAGTGACTTTTTAACTACCTTATAAAAATTTATATTATCTAAACTAAATATATAAATGGTTAAAAAACATATGAAGGCTGCTGATGGTATGTACCATATCAACGGACATAAATGTGAAAAATTAGAAGGTTCTCGCGCACAAGTGTGGCATGGTACTGCGCACAAGACTTCTGGAAATTTAACTAAGAACAATTTGATGATGAACAAGAATGGTCGCATTGTTTCTAAGCGTAAACACACTACCGCCAAAAACGAAAAACGTTTAGTTAAGGCTGGTTATTTAACGAAGAAAGGTCAATTTGGGTTTATTAAAAACTCTACGACTAATAACAAGGCGCGCAAAACTCGCAAAACTCGCAAAACGCGTAAATCTCGCAAGTAAATATACAATTTATAATAATAAAAATTAATTATTACTTTTATTTTTTATTATCAATTTAGTTCATCATAATATATCATTTTCTATTGTTTCTTTAGCAACCTTCTCGAAATATCGTTTACTTACTAATAAATTATATTTGTTTTTGTTTTGAGATGTATAATACTCATATGTATCATATGTTGAATTATAGGTTGAATTATATGAGGATACTTCGTATATATCATCTTTAATCACTTTCTCTTTTTTTTCATTGTATAGCTTCAACGCATTTATTACTTCAGAATATTTATTCCATATCTTTGACCTTATATTTAATATATATTTGTTATTTTCGATTTCTACGTCAGGATAAAAATGTTGTATAAGATCTATTATAAGCGCATCATTTATCATTTTATTATTTATTTTATTTGTAGTTGACCAATGTTTAAATAAAACACTAATCTCGTCTAATTCTAATTCACATTCACTTTCTTCATTATCATCATTACACTCAATCATTGTTTCATCCCAGAATTTAATAAATTGAGAGACAATTGGTAAGTGAATACTTGTAACACCCACGAAACAATCACTTGTTTCATCGTATTTTATTTTCTGTTTTAAAATAGCTTTCAATGCCTCATAAAAAATAATATTGGGTATAAATAAATCATCCAAGAATTTTTTCCATAAGAAATTCATATTTTTTATATCTATTGTCGAAGATACACACGTCGTCAATGACTTTTCAATAAATGTTGTTACTATATTTTCCGATGTATTTTTGGATAAAAACAATGAATGGTCTACTAGATGAGTGTCCGTGCAATGATTTAAAAAAATATCTGACGAACCATAACGAGTAGCATAATGAGCAGATACGCACAAAAAATCAAGCATATGTTTTTCCAGCAATAAAGGGATTGCTATTTTTTTACGTCCATAAGTTCGTTCAATTGAAAGTAATCTACAATCTTTATAACTATGGTCGTAATATTTAAATTTTATATTACCAAATATATTCGGCAATCCAAAATAGGTATAACATTGATTTCCAATCTCTCTTATAATATCTTTCAAGGCCGGTGGGAATATATAAATTAACTCATTTGTTTTATTATCAGGGGAAAGGCATTCGCCTATAATAGTAAGAAAATATTTAACATGATTTCTTGATGGGAAAATGTGAGGACATAAAGCATTAATTACATTTTGTATTGTTACTGATTCTGGAATAGCATTCAATGGGGAACGTTCTTTTATCCTTTTTATAATATTTTTATTTACTTTATATTTCCATTCACGCAAACATTTTTCAGATGATATTGTTGTTAAAATTTGGTGTTGAATATCATCTTCATTGATAATGACAAAGTGTTGTCCGTCATAATGTAAAAATATCTCGGTTTGTTGACTATAAAAATATTTATTTTTCTCAAAAAAACGATTTGTAAATTCATCCCGATTAGCACTTAGTTGATTTTTTCTCTCCTCACGTTGTTTTTGTGTTTCCGTATCATTGTCTAATGCAACCGGCAATAGATGTTCTATGTAATTAATTAGTCTTTTAAAAACATACTCATTTGGTCTATGTTTTTTAATTAACATATCTAAATCATTATGTAATTTTTTATCTAATTCTATTTGAGATGCGTTTGTATTCTCATTCATTTTATATAACTTAATTAATATTTAGTAATTAAATTATCTTTATATGTATTTAATGTTTTCTTTATGTAAATGTTTCTAGTAAAATTGCTAATAGCATTGGAAACCTCCAACAACTAATATCTTTATAATTCTTGTTATAAACTGATCGGTATAACATATAAAATCCTATAATTAATGTTATAGTTAAGAAAAACTGAAAGCAATGCATTACTTTCATATTATCAAAAACAATCATACTCATTTATATACTATAACTTAATATATTATACAAAAATATATGGGGATTTTATGTATGATATAATTTATTACGAGTATTACGTTTTTTACGAGTAGTACTTCTTTTACGAGTAGTACTTCTTTTACGAGTAGTACTTCTTTTACGAGTAGTACTTCTTTTACGAGTATTACGTTTTTTAAAAATATTTCCACCTCTGGTTGTTGAAGCTAATGGTTCTTCTAGAGTGCTTATAAATCCAGAATAAATACTTAATGCATTATCAAGACCCAGTCGTGTTTTATAATCGGCTACAAGAAATTGTTTAATAATTGATTTTATTTTTTGGTTCATATCATGTTTCAATACCAATACAGACTCGAAATATTTATATATATAATATAATGTCATACCAAATGACCATATATCAAAACTTTTATACATCATATTTAATCTATTTAAATGTTCCTGTGTTATAGTTTTATTTCTAATTTTTTCTCTTAATTCTTCTCCATCAGTATCAGAAAAAGATAATTCTTTAATATCTAATATTCTAAAAATAGTATTGATTTCTTTCTGATGAAATTTCAGAAAATTAAATTCAGGAGGACTATATAATGGTGTTAATTGATTTGAATGATAATTTGATAAATTATCATCACTAATATTATCAATATGAATAATACTTGAATCAAAATCAATTAGTTTAAATTTTTGTGTGGGTTCATCAAATACTATATTATTTGGTTTTATATCACAATGATATATGTTGTTTTCTTGAAGTATCTTAATTCCTTGAAGTATATTAGTTAAACCAATTAAATATTTTTTTAAATTATCTATATTTTTCTCTATAGGTCTTTTTCCAGCGAATAATTTAAATAGTGAAGAACCACCATATGAAAAATTTAAAGCAATTTGTGTTTCATTTGGTTTTGATTTTGATTTTGATTTTGATTTTGATTTTGAACTTTCATACATAAATGGGTTATCATCATAATTTACAGTTTTTGATTTTGATTTTGATTTTGATTTTGATTTTGATTTTGATTTTGATTTTGATTTTGATTTTAAAGATATGCCTGTTTTTTTCATATCATCTTCATTTAATTCACATCTGTGAATTTTCCATATAAAATAATCTTCATTTGGATCTATTCTATCAAAATTAAAACTTTTATATTTTTTAATTATTTCATCGGAGTTAATTTTTTTTTTAAATAATTTTGAAACATTTCTTTTATATTTTGGATCTCCATCAATACACTTAAATGCTGGAGGGCCAAATACTATTCCATAAGACCCTTCATGTCTTTTTAATGATGATGACATATATATATTAATATTACATAAATTATAATTATAAAGAAAAACATAAACATACAAATTAATTAAATTATAACGCATAGAATTTAAAGATTTTGCTTTTTAACTATTATATAACATTTAATGTCCAATCAGAGTAAAAATATTTTGACAATCCAAACAGTTCAAATTGCGCCATTTCGCACTTTAATGACTGCTTTGAAAGACATTCTACTTGAGACGAATATTACATTCACCAAAGAGGGTATTAAAATTATTAATATGGACAAATCACATACTATTCTTGCACATTTGTCTCTAGAAGCCCAGAATTTCGAACTTTATGAATGTAAAATGGATAAAATTATTATAGGTGTTAATATGTTTCATTTATTTAAGTTGATTAATACTATCGACAATGATGATACATTAACTATTTACATTGAAGAAGCGGATTACATGGACGGAATCGTTCAATTTCTTGGATTGAAATTTGAGAACGGAGAGATTAAACAACAAAAAATCCAAAAACTTCGACTCATTGAGCCAGACAACGAAGAACTAGATGTGCCTGATGTAAAATTTTCTTCTGTTATAAATCTGCCTTCAGTTGATTTTCAAAAAATTATTCGTGATTTGTCTTGCATTTCGGATAAGATTGAGATTAAGTCTATTGCTACAGTAGATGGGGCTGAACTTATTTTTAAATGCACTGGTGGGTTTGCTCATGCTGAAATCAGACGAGCTGAATCTGACGGAACAATGGAGTTTATACAAAAGCAAGATGTAAGTAAAATTATTCAAGGTGAATTTTCCTTGAAGAATTTGGGTTATTTTATTAAATGCACTAATTTGTGTAATCAGATTGAAATGTATTTGGAAAATAATTTGCCGTTGATTGTGAAGTATAATGTTGCTAGTCTGGGTGTTATAAAGTTGGCACTGGCAAGTTTGCCGTCGTCTTAGGCAATGTATCTTCCTCTTTATCTATTTTGATGTTATTGTCACCATTATTATTATTATTATTATTAAATGGACTACAAATAATATCAAATGTTTTCTTTTTCAATGCTAAAAAATCTTTATTTTTATAAGCTTCTTCCGTTTTACTATCTATGATATCATGTATGTATACATCTGCATTATTATTGAATATTAATGACAAATTAAATGGGTCACTTCTTTCCGTACCAATATCCTTATCATATTTTATTGTTATTGGTAAAATATTAAAGTTATGTTCTATTGCCAATTGAAAAATGCCATGTTTAAAATCTTTTGGAATTCCGTTTGTTCTAGTGGTTCCTTCTGGAAAAACTAATATATTTTTATTATCCTTTAAATAATCAGCAACTATATTTTTAACTACAATTCCATCTTCTTTATCTCCTCTTGTATATGAAACAAAATGCAATGATTTTAAAACTGATGTTTTTATACAAGATAATATATTAGATAAAATACTATTATCGTTACTATCACCTACTATATTAGATTTTACAATTGTATATAACATATTTTGTTTATTTTCATTATAATACAAATCATATAAAATATCACCATCATTTAAGCCATCATAATGATTACACATAATCAACAAGTTATTAGTATTTAAATTATTCTTAACTCCGTGCACTTTTGTTTTTATATTCATTATTATTTTAGCTAATTTTAATATTATATGCCATATATGCTTACTAATAATTTCTGGTGAAATATAATAGAAAAATATATTGATAATAATTAATATGAATATAAAAAATAGTTTTATATTTTGAAATATATTCATATAATCAATTAAAAAATTGTATATTTAAGTGATTATATATTTAAGTGATTATATATTTAAGTGATTATATATTTTAGTGATTATATATTTTAGTGATTATATATTTTAGTGATTATATATTTTATTCATTAATGTGAGTTTTGAATAAACAACCTTGGCTAGTAATTCCTAATCCATCGGCAATAACTGATGGATTTTGATATTTACAATTTGACAACCAAATTTTAACAATACAAAAGTTTTTTTTGGGGGAAATAGTAATACCATTTATACATGATCTTATATCTGCATTTTCAGTCAAACTCTCTCCTACCAAACTATATGATAAATTTTTCCAAATTGAACTAACATTTTTGTTATTAATTTTGTATGAGAAGCAACCACCCTTTTTATTCTTAGGGTCTTCCCACATTGGTTTAATTCCTTCGCGCATTATAAACAACATACAATTTGTAATCATTTCATCTGGAATAGTTTCCAGTAACATTATAATAGAATGAATGCTGTCAAATGTAAATATACGCGAATAACTTTCAAATGTCCAATTGGTGTCGTGTGGTAAATGCGACCATAATGTCCATTTATCATATAATTTATAGTCGGTAGAACTAGAGGTTGGTGAAGCCATAATAGGTATGGAACTATCCATATATAGTATTTATATATCAATTTTTTTTATATCATTTATTAAATATATTTATTAATTAGTCATTGTCTCTTGAGTAATTATATTTGGATTTATATATTCTGTATCTGTATCTTCTGTATCCGTATCTTCTACATCTTCTGTATCCGTATCTTCTGTATTTAAACTACTTTCTAAACTACTATCAATATGATGAATTATTAAATCATCTATACTATTTTCATCAGAATTAAATGAAGTATCATTTATAATTTTATAGTTTTTTTTATCTATAATAATATAACAATAGTATGGTAATGTAATATAATTCATATTATGATCTATAAATGTGATATCGTATTTATCATCATCATCCAAGCAATATGAATGATGCATATTCAAATACCATTTTATAAAATTTCTATCAAACAATATATTTCCATCCATATTAAAATTATTTCTACCAAAATCTATTTTATATGTCTTCTCACTATTTTTAAAAGTAATTTGAATCATATTTAAATCAAAGGTATTAACAGATTTTTGATATTCAAGGTGCATTATATCATTATGATTCTCATATCTTAATATATATTTATCATATTTATCATACAATGGCAATGGTATTTCGTATAATACAAAATCATATTTTAATATGATTTTTCCTCTTCTTTGTATATTTATAAATTCTGATAAAGAATATATTACAATTTCATCACCATCATTTACAAATGTAATTATTGGTTCATTTTTTTTTTCAAATACACTAGGGAGATAAAGTTTAATTTTATTGTATACATTTGAAATATAAATTTCAAAGTTAGAACATAATTCTAATGCATTCCAGCTGGTTTTCATTGTTATTTTTTTTGTTTCTTCTGGATAATAATATGACATTACTTTATGTGTAATAAAAATCGTTGGTAAAACAATTATGAATGACCAGAACATTATTCTTACAATTTGTATATAATATAATTTTAAATCATATTATATAAATTATTAATTATAACTTATTAGTTCAAATAAATGTTGCTACTTTATTAACAAATTTACCAACTTGATCTCCTACATCTTCGTCGTCGCCTTCTATTTTATAAATATCACCATTTGTTTCATTATTTGTATAAAAATTTCCACGTCCTTCAATAGTTACAATAAAAACTTCTTCTTCTTCCTCTGCTTCCTCTGCTTCGCTAGCCTCTGCTTCGCTAGCCTCTGCTTCGCTAGCCTCTGCTTCGCTAGCCTCTGCTTCGCTAGCCTCTGCTTCGCTAGCCTCTGCTTCGCTAGCCTCTGCTTCGCTAGCCTCTGCTTCGCTAGCCTCTACTTCTACTTCTTCATCTTCCTCTGCTTCGCTAGCCTCTGCTTCACTAGCTTCTTCTTCTTCCTCTGCTTCACTAGCTTCTTCTTCCTCTTCCTCTTCTGCTTCACTAGCTTCTTCTGCTTCGCTAGCCTCTTCTGCTTCACTAGCTTCCTCTTCCTCTTCTGCTTCACTAGCTTCTTCTTCTTCTTCTTCGCTAGCCTCTTCTGCTTCTTCTCCCCAATGGTTATTATGTCCAAACGATGTTCCGGCATAAATCTCTTTTTCAGATACAATATTATTTTCTGTTTTGTCTTCTTCAAAAATTTCTAATTTTATTTCATTTTTACTTTCTCCCTCGTTTTCTCTTTTTCTTTCTGATAATTTTTTCTGTAAAATATCATTTTCTTTTTTTAAATTTTGGAATTCAGGCAATTGGTATAATATATGTTCAATCATTTTCATATTTTTATCATTACGTTGCATTTTTTCAATAAGAGGGTATAAACGGATTTCAATTAATTTACTAACATCAGAATTTATATTTTCAACTATTGTTGAATAAATACGTTGTGTACTATCATAAACATCAGTATCGGAATGAATATTATTCATTTGTATTTTCCTATTTATTAATAAATATAAAGTTCGTTTAATATGATTTAGAAAATACTTTATTTTATTTATATTATAAAATGGACGACGAAGAACAAATTAATATGATAATGCGCCAAACAGATTACACCAAAGAAATTTCCGAACAAAAATTAAAGGAACATAATAATGATATTATGTCCGTAATGCGTGAATATATGGGGCCATCTAAAATTAGCACTAAACCAGCATCATCTAAGTTTTCAGTAAACCAACAAATATTCAAAGAAATTAGGGGAATGATGGATGATGCATCTAAAACATATCAAAATAAAAAAGAGAATGAAGAAAAAATAAAAATGGAAATGGAAATGAAACATGAATATGATAAGAGAAAAAGTGAACTACTAGAAAAACAAAATACTGAATCTAATACTACCGAAAATTAATTTATCAATATTATAAATTATATAGTATAAGATATACATTATAAGATATATATTTTATAATCATATAATATGGAATATATAGAAAATGATAATGTCGTTTTTATATTCGAAACATTGTTGCGTGATAATATGTTTATGAAATGTATTGACGATTATATAACAAAAACGATTTCATTAACCAAAAATTTCAATTCGATTAATGTACCACAACTTTTATTGATTATTTCATCTCTATTACAACGTAATAAACAATATATTGATGTTGAAAAAAAAATAAAAGATGATGGGGAGTTACAAGAATTATTAGAAAAATTTTATGATTATGTTATATTAAAAATAAAAGAATCCCTTACTGAATATAAATGCAATAAATATATTTTTAATAATAATGACTTTAAAAAAACATATGATATATGCTGTCGGCTTGTTATATTGAAATTTAAATTTTCAAACAAAGACGGATTTTTATGTATTGGGAAAAAATAATTATAATATTAATTTCAATGTTGGTTTAATATTATAGTATAAAGTATAATTTATTTTTTGCATTTTATAGTGAAACGCACTCTACGTTTTGTTTTTTTGCGTGGGTTTTTATTACGGCGTGATTTAGATCCACCCCCGTTTTTAAGTATTATACCGTGTTCTTTTATATAAGCGTTTTTAATTTCTTGATTATTTAGTTCAATCATAAGTACCTGTCTACTAGTTAATTTTTTTAATTCTCTACTATTTCGATTATATTCTTTATTGTATTCTATATCATATAAATAATCAGCTCTATTTGGAGCACCACTTGACAAAAATGTAAATCCAATAGGATTTGTTTTTGGATTGTATATCATTTGTGTACTTAATTTCAATGCATCTTTTGGAGACGGAGTTCTAGGTTTTGGTCTGTAAGTTAAGTTTTTGACTGGTGATGGTGGTGGTGCTGGTGGTGCTGGTATATTAGGTCCAGACTTAGAACTAGACTTTGTTTTTTTTATTCGACCAGGGTCAGACCTACGTCTTTTTTTGGTACCTTTACTAATTTTCTCCGAAGGAACAGAAATAGATCTTAATATTCCTTTACTTGACATATATATAATATTAGGATTTTAAATTAAATGTATCTGATAAAATATCAGTTTTAGTTTGTTTTGTTTTTCGACGCAGTTTAAACTTATTTGAAGTAGATATTGTTGCTCCATTAAACATATAATCATCATTGTCTTCATGTAATTCAGGTAAAACGCGCGAAAGAGGTTTATCTACAATAAGTAAGAGTCGTTCATTTTTTAATAATTTTCGATACTCTTGAATGGAGAGATTTCCATAATATTTATTTAATGTATAATAAGGATTAGGTGCCGGTTTAATATTTTTATCGTAATTATATATTTTACAATAAATATGGTTTAATAAATGATATCTCTCAAAGCGTGTGGATGTATCGACAGATTCTTCAAAAAGATATGCCGTTGCACATTCAGGGCTACAAAAACAACCATAACATTGATATATTTTATTTAATTCATACTTGGGTATTAATATTGTAGGATTATCAAAATCATATGTACACCAAAAACACGCAGATTTTTTATCAGAAATACTATTAGTATGTAATTGATAAGTTAATTCCTTTAATTTATTCCATAGTTGTTTTTGTTCATCATTATCATTTGATAATGTTGTTTTTTGAACATCATTTACAGATGTTATTGTAGTTGATATCGGTTGCGGTATGTTATCACTTTTATTTAAATCTTTTGCTCCATAATCAATAATACTAAAACCTAGATCATTTGATTTTGTATTATCAAATTGAAATGTTTCTACCGGGGGTACATTTGGTTCATATGTTAGCGAACTAGAAAATGCATTTTGTGCTATATCGGTTTCACCGCATTTAAGATGCATTATAATATTTGGTTCAAGTATTTTTTTATCATTTGATAAAACATTATTTGGAACAATCTTACCACCCTTTGGCTTACGTCCGCGTTTTTTTGGAATTTTTACATTAGTTACTGCTTCAATATTGGATTCAATAATTATGTTTGATGTTTCTGATTGTGCCTGCTGCGCTTGTGCTTCTACGTGCATAGGTGCTTCTACGTGCGCTTGTGCCTGCTGCGCTTGTGCCTGCTGCGCTTGTGCCTGCTGCGCTTGTGCCTGCTGCGCTTGTGCCTGCTGCGCTTGTGCCTGCTGCGCTTGTGCCTGCTGCGCTTGTGCCTGCTGCGATTGTGACTGCTGAGAT
>Ga0315315_10000676_pt1 | contig 29516 bp, 34 predicted proteins | sample M140m3416metaG_FD_203699 | JGI IMG/M metagenome (GOLD analysis project Ga0315315, IMG submission 203699) | Ammonia-oxidizing marine archaeal communities from Monterey Bay, California, United States - M1 40m 3416 | ecosystem: Environmental > Aquatic > Marine > Intertidal zone | place: USA... | reverse complement strand
ATTCAAAACTTAAAAGATATTGAAAATTTATCTTTTAAGTTTGAACAAAATATTAATGGAAAAATTGAAAATGGTGAATGTACTATAGAATACCCAAAAAAAATATTTTGTAATTATAATTTAAGTAATAACAAAATTTTAGTATCTAATGGTAGATCTATTGTTATTAAAACCTCTACTAGTTATTATATATATCCAATCGAAAAAACTCCGCTTAATATTATCTTAAATAAAAATTATCTACTAAATAAAATTAAAAGTTTAAGAGAAAGAATAATTAATGAGAAATTAATAAATTTTAAATTTTTTGAAAATGACAATGAAATTAATCTTTTTTTTGACAAGAACACATATAATTTGATTGGTTGGCAAACATTAGATATTTTTCAAAATCTAAGTATTACATATATTAACTCTATTACTAAAAACAAAGATCTAGAAAAAAATTTATTTAAACTTCCTGCCCAAAATTAATTTTTTTAAATTGTAACAGTTTCCTTTTTAAAAATTTTCATTCCCCTAGAAATATAATTATTTAAAGCATTTTTATGATCTAAAGAACAAGTGTGCACCCAAACTCTTTTTGAATTTTGTGAAAATGAATTTTTTATAGCAGACGACAAAAGAAATGAGCCTAATTTTTTATTTTGATATTCCTCTAAAAGACCTAAATAAGCTATCTCAACTTCATTTTGATGCAAAATTAATTCAAAATACCCAGCAAGATCTTTCATATATTTTAAAACAAAGGTTTTCACTTTTTTACTGGAAACATATTCAATCCATTGTTTTTCTGTCCATACTAATCGATCAACCCAATGATGTTTTTTTCCTACATTTTTATAAAAAAACTTATTGAGCTGATAATCTACTGGTTCTACCAATTCAATTGAATATCCATCAACTGTGTGTTCAGACTCATTTAAATCTTTAACTGAATTAATCTCTAAATAATTTCTTTCGATCGTTTTATTCACTCAACCATTTTGCCAACTCTTTCACCTCCGAATAAATGAAAGTGTAAATGAGGTACTTCTTGGCCTCCATGTTCACTAATATTCGCTAATGCTCTATAACCTTTACCAGTATCAACTGATATGCCTAATTTTTTTGCAACAATATTGATCCCTTTTAAAAGTCCAACTATTTCCTCGGATGAAGCTTTCTCGCTAAAATCATCAAGGTCAGAGTATTCACCCTTTGGAATTACCAGGGCATGAATTTTTTTTTGGGGATTTATATCATGAAAAGATAACACATAATCATCCTCATAAATTTTTTTACAAGGGATTTCTCCTCTTAATATTTTTGCAAAAATATTATTATTATCGTAACTCATTTTTTTCTTTTATTTAGTTCTTCCATCACATCTTCAATTTTTATATCATTTGCTTCTAAATACATTATTAAATGATAAAAAACATCTGCTGCTTCATGAATTTTATTTGTATCTTTTTCTATAGCCTCGATTAATTCATTTATTTCTTCTAAAACTTTTGCCTTACTTAAAGATTTATCATTAAGTAATTTATTAGTATAAGAGCCCTCTATTGGTTCATTTTTTCTCTCTCTAGCTAATTTAATTAAATCATTAATAATATTCATAATTATTTGTCTTTTGATAATAAATTTTCTAATTTTTCCTCAGTTTTAGCCATAATCTTTAATTAAATCCTAACAGGTATTCCTTTTGAGTCCAAATATTCTTTAGCTTCTTTTATAGAGTGTTTTCCATAGTGAAATATAGAAGCCGCTAAAACTGCACTGGCTTTGCCCAATTTAATTCCATCTACTAAATGATCTAAATTACCAACACCTCCTGAGGCTATTGTTGGAATATTTACTTGAGATGAAATTTTTGACATTAAATCAATATCATAACCGACTTGTGTTCCGTCTCTATCCATAGAAGTTATGAGCAACTCACCTGCTCCATTCTCTTCCATTTGTTTAGCGTATTTTAATGCATCAATCCCAGTATTATTTCTTCCTCCATGAGTAAATACTTCCCATTTATCTCCTTTTTTTTTAGCATCGATTGCAACTACAATGCATTGAGATCCAAATTTTTTTGAACTATCGATAACAACTTTTGAATTTTCTACAGCAGATGTGTTTATGGAAACTTTATCAGCTCCACAATTAAGTAATTTATTAATATCTTCTATACTTCTGACTCCACCACCTACAGTTAAAGGAACAAAACATTTTTTAGATGTTTTTTTTACAATGTCATAAATAATATCTCTATTTTCATTGGATGCAGTAATATCTAAAAAACATATTTCATCAGCACCTCCGTCACTATAAATTTTTGCTTGTTCTACAGGATCACCTGCATCTTTTAGATCAACAAAATTAATACCTTTTACAACACGACCATTCTTAACGTCCAAACAAGGAATGATTCTATTTTTAAGCATCTTCTTTCACCAGTTCCTCTAATTTTATATCACCATCATAAATAGCTTTACCAACTATTATACCTTCAATATTATTTAAGCTCTTTGCTTTTTTAATATCATCAATAGATGAAACCCCACCAGATATAATTACAGGACAATTTGATATCTCGGCAACTTTTAATGTTTCATCAAAATTTGGGCTTTGCTTCATTCCATCTCTATTGATATCAGTATAAATCAGCCTACTAACACCATATTCATTTACTTCTTTTAAATAATCTAAAGTTAATTGATTAGAATTTTCTTTCCATCCAGATACTGACAAATATCCAGCCCTAGCATCTAAACCCAGAGCAATTTTATTTGGAAATTTATCACATGCCTCTTTTAAAAAATTTTTATCTTTGATGGCTGCACTTCCTAAAATGACTTTTTCAACACCAGCATCGATATATTTTTTAATGCCATCAATATTTCTAATACCGCCACCGATCTCAACCTTTAGATTATATTTACCAACTATTTCCTGAATAATGTTTAGATTAACTATTTCACCAATTAAAGCTCCGTCTAAATCAATAATGTGTAAATTTTTAAAACCGTGTTCTTTATATTTTCCAGCTTGTTCAACTGGAGAAATTTCATACTCAGTTTTATTATTAAAATCCCCCTTAACCAACCTTACACATTTTTTATCTTTAATATCTATAGCTGGAAATATTTTCATTTATAAGTTTATAAAATTATCAATTATTTTAAGTCCAATCTTATCGCTCTTTTCTGGGTGAAACTGTGTTCCAAATATATTTTCTTTTTCAACTGAACAGACAATATTTGATGAATAATCTATTGTTGCAGAAATTACATTTTTATCTTTTGGAATAAATTCGTAGCTATGAACAAAATACATGTGAGATTTATTTTCTATTTCCTTAAAAATTTTAGTATCCTTTATAATATTAATCTGGTTCCAGCCAATATGAGGAAGTTTATAATTTCCGTTTTTATTATCAATCTTTGAAACTTTGCCCGAAATCCATCCCAATCCTTTGGTTTCGGTTTCTTCAAAACCTATATCTGCGAACATTTGCAATCCAACACATATTCCAAGAAGAGGTTTTTTATTGATTGTTGCAAATTCATTAAGTGTATCGGTGAGGCCATCAATTACGTTTAAAGCATCTACACAGCTCTTAAAAGAACCCTGCCCTGGCAAAACCAATTTATCGCTTGATTTAATTTTGTTTAAATTTGAAGTTACCTCAATATTCACTTTATCTTTAGCAACTTCCTTGAAAGAGTTTATCACCGAGCTTATATTGCCCGAATTATAATCAACAATTGTGACTTTCATTAAACTTATAAAGAACCTTTAGTAGAAGGAATTGATTTTTTGTTCCTTGGGTCCATTTCCAATGCAGATCTTAAAGATCTTGCCAATCCTTTAAAACAAGACTCAATAATGTGGTGACTATTATCACCATAAATATTTTCAACATGTAGTGTAATTCCAGCAGCTTGTGAAAAAGCCTGAAACCATTCTTTAAATAATTCTGTATCCATCTCTCCAAGTTTTTCAACTTTAAGCTTCACTTTCCAGATTAAATAAGGTCTATTCGATACATCAATTGCAACACGTGTTAATGTTTCATCCATAGGGATCATTGCATGTGCATATCTTCTTATTCCTATAAACTTTTTAGATGCTTTTTTTAAAGCTTCTCCAATAGCAATACCTGTATCCTCTGTTGTGTGATGAAGATCTATATGAGTATCACCTTTGGCTTTAATATTCATATCAATAGAAGAATGTTTAGATAATTGCTCCAGCATGTGATTAAGAAAACCTATTCCTGTGTCAATTTTGTACTTACCATTACCATCAATATTTAAATCAACACTAATGCTAGTCTCTTTGGTTTTTCTACTTATTTTACCTTTACGCTTCATAAATAAAAAGAGGTATACATATATTATTCCATTATAGCAATAATACTAAACCTGGGCTTGAACTATTAAATTTAATATCCATTTATAAGCTATGACAACAATTGTATTAGTTAGAAAAAAAAATGAAGTAGTCGTAGCTGGGGATGGTCAAGTGAGTATGGGAAATACAGTGGTCAAAAGTACCGCCTCAAAAGTAAGAAAAATTGAAAAACGAGATGTAGTAGCAGGTTTTGCTGGTTCTACTGCTGATGCACTAACTTTATTTGAAAGATTAGAAGCGAAAATAGAAAAACATGCTGGAAACTTATCAAGAGCGGCTGTTGAATTAGCTAAAGACTGGCGAACAGATAAATATTTAAGAAGACTTGAAGCTTTAATGGCGATTGGTGACAAAGAAAACAGCTATATAATCTCTGGCACAGGAGATGTTTTAGAGCCTGAGGGTGATGTTATTGGCATTGGTTCGGGAGGAAATTATGCTTTAGCTGCTGGAAAAGTATTGATGGACACTGATATGAGTGCTGAAGAAGTTGCTAAAAAATCAATAGAAGTTGCCTCTGAAATTTGTGTTTTTACAAATAACAATATCAAAATTGAAAAAATTTAATGGAAAAATCAAACGTAACACCTCTTAAACCCAAAGACAAAAGTTCCAAAGATAATGAAAATCTTGTTAGTTCATTGTCCCCTAGAGAAATTGTTTCTGAATTAGATCGATTTGTGGTTGGTCAGAACAAAGCAAAAAAAGCTGTGGCTGTTGCCCTAAGAAATAGATGGAGGAGACAGGCTTTAAAAGGTGAAATGAAAAATGAAGTTTTGCCAAAAAATATTCTTATGATTGGGCCAACAGGTGTTGGTAAAACTGAGATATCAAGAAGACTTTCTAAGCTTGCTGAAGCACCGTTTGTGAAAGTTGAAGCCACAAGGTTTACAGAAGTAGGTTATGTAGGAAGAGATGTTGAACAAATTGTTAGAGATTTAATTGAAATCGCTATTGCAATGGAAAAAGTTAAAAAAAGAAAAGAGGTACACGCTCAAGCACAAAAATTAGCTGAAGAAAAAGTTTTAGATGCTTTAGTTGGTAAAAAAGCGAGTTTAGCAACTCGGGAAAGTTTTAGAAAAAGATTAAGAAATGGTGATCTTGATGATAATGAAATTGAGATAGCAGTTAGTGAAACTGGTAATAATAATACTTCCTTTGAAATTCCAGGAATGCCAGGTGCCAATGTTGGAATGATTAATATTGGTGAAATGTTAGGAAAATCAATGGGAGCGAAGGAAAAAAAGAAAAAGATGAGTGTGAAAGAGTCCCATGAAATTTTAATAAATGATGAATCTGATAAATTAATTGAACAAGATAAAATTATAAAAGCCGCTAAAATTTCTACAGAAAATAATGGGATCGTTTTTCTTGATGAGATAGACAAAATATCTGGAAGAACAGACAGAGTTGGTGGTGATGTTTCAAGAGAAGGTGTTCAAAGGGATTTATTACCTCTGATTGAAGGAACAACTGTAAATACTAAATATGGACCAATTAAAACTGATCATATCTTATTTATAGCCTCAGGAGCTTTTCAGCTCGCTAAACCCTCTGATTTGCTGCCTGAATTACAGGGGCGACTTCCAATCAGAGTTGAACTTGAAGCTTTAACGAGTGATGATTTTAAAAGAATTCTTAAAGAGCCAGATTTCAGTTTGATAAAACAATATGTGGCTTTATTAAAAACTGAAAATGTAGATCTAGAATTTTCAGAAGATGGCATTGACGCTATTGCTAATATTGCTTCAGAAGTAAATGCAACAGTGGAAAATATTGGTGCAAGAAGATTACATACCATTATTGAAAAGATACTTGATGAAATTAGTTTTACAGCTACAGATCGTTCTGGTGAAAAAATTATTATTAACAAAGACTACATAAATAAAAATTTGGATAACTTAGTCAAAGATACCGATTTATCCAAATTTATTTTATAATTTTTTTTTTTTCAAATATATATAGAACGCACCACTTCCTCCATCTTCTATAGTGGCATCTTTAATTTCATTAATTAAATTCATCAACTCTTTACTATTATGAATATACTCTGGAACAGAATATTTTAAAATTCCTAGATCTTGCGATACATATGGGTCTTTTTCATTGTTGGAATGTAAACCTTTGCCTGTAACAATTGTGAGTTTATTAAAACCATTTTCATAAGAGTCAAAAATCAATTCTTCAACTTTCTTGTTAGCTTCATCTAAACTGTACCCATGTAAATCACATGATCTTATTTTATTTTTATTTGAAATAAAATTTATATCTTTATTTGGAAGGGACTCATTTTTATCTAAGAATTCTTCCCAATCTTTTTTATCTTTATCTGAAATATCTTTATTCAATTAAGTAAGAATATTTACTAATTGCCAATTCGGATTTATTGATCGGGTATCTCTCGAAAAAACCCAAGTATCATAAATCTTTTTTATCTTATCTGGATTGCCTGAAATAATTTTTTTTTCTTTATCTCTTATGCAAGTTATTACTTCACCAACAAAATCTACTGTAACTTGCAGAATATTATCTTCCTTTTTGTGATTTTTAATATCTGCAGAATTTATTCCTATAAAAGTTATTTCTGCATAATGCTCTCTTTTATTTCTTTCTTCAAGGGCTGCATTGAATTGATCATAAATCTTCTTACTCAATAAAGGTTTACTTTCTACAAGTTTATTATCATTGTCACTAAAGTCTGTTATTATAGTCTCATAAGCAATTTTGGCTCCTTTAAGAAATTCTTTTTGAGCAGTTTTATCAAATGTTTCAATAGATTTTATTTTAGTTTCTTTATTAATAGTTTTTACAACTTCTTCAAATTTTGTAGGCACCTTACCCTCAAAACCAGTTCTTTTTCCTAATATTCCCCTTAATCTTAAAAAAATAAACCCCGCTATCATAGCGAGCAATATAATGTCTATGTATTCAAAACTATAATTCATAGGTTAATAGTAATTACTATGTTGATTAATTTCAACCAACAATTACATTAAAGACAAATGAACACAGTTTTATTATCAATTATTTTAATCCCTATTATTGAAATTTATCTTTTTATAAAAATTGGATCTCAAATAGGAGCTTTTAATACTATTTCCTTAATTTTTGTTACAGCAATTGTGGGAATTTATTATGCTAGATATGAGGGTCTTAATACTTTAAAATCAAGTTTTTCACAAATTTTGAAAAATGAGTTGCCTGCATACGAAATTATCTCAGGTGCAGCTATTGCATTTGCGGCGTTACTATTAATTATTCCAGGTTTTGCAACAGATTTAATTGGTTTTCTAATTATATTTCCACTAACAAGAAAAATTCTTTTAAAAAAAATTTCTTTAAATTTTAAAGAAAAAAAAAATGAGAAAAAAAATTATATAGATGGAGAATTTGAAGATATAGATGACACAGACAGTGAAAATGACAAAAAATTATAAAATTTTAGGAAAATACATTAAAGACATGTCAAGTGAAACATCTGACATTGAGACCTATTTATTTGTCAGAGAAAAAATTTCAAATTATCAACTTAATATTGACATAACGTCAAAAGCTTTGAAGAACAAATTAATAGAAATAAACACTACTCTTAAATTTGAAGACAAAGAAGAAAATCAAAAAAAATCACATTTTGAAATAGTATTTGCAACTATCATTAAAGTAGATGAAAACGTTAAAGAAAAAAAAGATTTAGAAAAGATAATTCTTTGCAATGTACAAAAAGAAATTTATCCTGATATTGAAAATTCTTTTTTAAATTTACTTCACAATTCAGGATATCCACAAATTAAATTTGATAAAAAAGTAGATTTTGAAGCTTTATATAACCAAAGATTTAATTAAAGAAATTTTTTTTTATACTAGATCTTAAATATTCCTTATGCTTGGTAATTTCATCTGGGGTTGGCTTAACGACTCTCTTGTAATAATTCATGGGCTCGTTAATTGTTTTGTTTTTTATAATTTCAGAATTTTTAAAATCTAAAGTTGGTTCTTTTTGATCAATTAAATTAATATAAACTTTTGCTAAAAGTTCACAGTCAATTAAAGCTGTGTGCTGAACCCTCTTTGAATTATCTATTCTATATTTTTTACATAAAGCGTCTAAACTATTAGATGCACCAGGGAATTTATCTCTTGCGATAATTAAAGTATCAATAATCTCATTTTGAATATTTTTTTTTCCAATAATTTTGAGTTCATTATTTAAATGAGATAAGTCAAATTGTGCATTATGAATAATCATTTTTTTTCCTGCAACAAAATTTAAAAATTCATCAACAATTTCAAAAAATTTTTTTTCTTTTGATAAAAATTGGTCGGTATACCCATGAACTTTCAATGCATCTTCAGAAACTTTTCTTTCAGGATTTATATAACAATGAAACTTATTTCCTGTTGGTACCAGATTGTCTAATTCTATACATCCTATTTCTACAATTCGATGGCCATCTTTGACCGATAATCCAGTTGTTTCAGTGTCTAATACAATTTCTTTCATTTACAAAATTTTATTCAGGATATCTTTTATATCTTTTTTAACAGATTTATTAGTAAAATTATTTTTAATTATAAATTGAGATTTCTTTTTTTTATAATCAAGTGGTAGTTGTAACTTTTTAAACATATTGAATAAATCTTTATTAAAATTTTTTCTTTTCTTTAATTTTTTATAAGCATCTGATTTTTTTGTTTCAATAAATACTAAAATGTCATTCTTTGTATTAATATTGTTTTCTAATAATAGAGGAATATCCAAAATTACTAATTTTTTAGATTTGTTTTTTTTTAAAAAAATATTCATTTTTTTTCTTACCTCTAAGTGGATTATTTGAACTATTTTTTTTAAATTTTTTTTGTTTGCTAAAATAGCTTTTAAAATTTCTTTTTTTTCAACAGGAAATTTATGAATAAATTTTGGTAATTTTTTTTTTAATTTAAAAAATATCTTCTTGTCTTTTTTGTACAATTTGGAAACTTCTTCGTCAGCATTAAACACTGGATATCCAAAAATTTTTGATATATAGCTTTTGCCAGATCCAATATCACCTAAAATTCCAATTTTAATCATTATCTAAAAGTCGTATTGTTTCATTGTCTATTTCAGGTGAAATTTGATGCCATATTTTGAAAGCACAAAATGCTTGATAAATAAACATCATTTTTCCATTAAGAGTCTTATTACCAAACTTTTTTCCATTTTTTAAAAAATCTGTTTCTCTTGGATTATATATTACATCATAAAAAAATTTATTTTTCATTTTTGAAAAATTAAGATTTATACTTTCTTCTTTATTTAATCCAATGCTAGTGGCATTTATAATCATGTCAAAATCTGGAATGTCTCCCCAGCTTGCAATTTTTATATTATTAAATTTTTCTTTTAAATTTTCTGCTTTTTCTCTAGTTCTGTTACTTATAGTTATGTTGTTAGCTTGCATGGTTTCAAGCGCAAGAATTATTGATGGCGCTACTCCACCGGCGCCCAATACTAATATATTTTTTCCTTTAACATCATATTTTGCACATTTAATACTCTGCATAAAACCTTCAATATCTGTATTGTGACCAACAGTCTTATTTTCTTCTAAGTATATCGTATTAACAGACTGAGTTTTTTTTGCTTCATCACTTAATTTATCCAAAAAGGGTATAACTTGCTTTTTAAAAGGGACCGTCACATTAATTCCATTAATTTTTTTATCTTTAACATCACAAATTAAATCTTTTAATCCATCTTCGTTGATTTTTTTTTTTGCATAAGCAGCATTTATTTTGTGAATTTTTATCCAATGATTGTGTAATTGTGGAGACAAAGAATGCTCAATTGGGTTGCCTATTACTAAGTAGTTTTTCATTTATAATTATTTAAATACTCCTTAATTTTTTTTATTGGTAGCCCCATTATGGTGTTTTCATCTCCTTCTATATTTGAAAATAAATTTTTACCCTCACCCTCAATCTGATAGACATTGTATGCATAAAGAGCTTCATCTGTAATTTTAGATAGGTAACTCTTAAGTTCTATGTCTGTCATCTTTTTCATTGTTAAAATTGCCTTATCCGTATAATTCCAAATCATATTACCATCCTTTGAGATACAAACGGAGCTTATTAGATTGTGTTTTTTTCCATTTAGTTTTTTTAAAATCAGCATAGCATCTTCTCTACTTTGAGGCTTAGATATTAATTCTCCTCCTAGATCTATAACACTATCAGCACCAATAACTAAAACCTCATTATTTTTTTCGCTAATTTTATTTGCTTTAAGTTCTGCTAGGTTTTTAGATATAATCTCTGGTGTCGCATTTTCTTTTAATAAACTTGCTTTGATTGCATCTTCATCAACATACGATGGCTGAACTTGTGTGGTAATGTTATTTTGATCAAGAATATTTTTTCGCACTTTGCTTTTTGAAGCTAAAATTATTTTAACCATTTTGTTTATAAATTTCGTATATTTTTATTATTGAAGCCGCTGTTTCCTCAACGGATTTTCTTGTCACATCAATCGTTGGCCATTTATATTTTTTAAAAGTATTTTTTGCCTCATCAACCTCTTTTTTAATATTTTCTAAATTGGTATAAGATTTATTTTCTGTTTCTTTAAGAGAGTTCATTCTATTCTTTCTTATATCTACCAGCCTTTCCGCTTCTGTGTTTAGCCCCACTACACAAGTAATTTTTGGATTTTCTCTTAAAATTTTTGGTATAGAGCTTTCATTCACTAAAGGAATATTTGATGTTTTGAAGCCTTTATTTGCCAAATAGATGGCTGTAGGTGTTTTGCTTGTTCGACTTACACCCAACAATATTATGTCTGATTTGTTTAATTCTTTAATTAGATTTCCATCATCATGGTTCATTGTAAATTGAATAGCTGCTATTCTTTTATAATATTCATCATTCAAAGCATATTGTCCACTTGGTTGGTGTGATGCTTTTTGATTTAAAAGTTTTGAAAAGCTTAAAATTAAATCTCCCAAAACTCCAAAACACGGAATATTTTTTTCATTACTTGTATTGGCTAAAAATTTTGCTAAGCCACTATCCACTATAGAATACAAAATAATTGTGTCTGGATTTTTTTCTGCTTCAGATAAAATTTTATAAATTTGATTTTCTGTTCGAGTAAAAGAGTAAGTGTGTATTTTATAATTTATATTTTTAAATTGGGCCTTAATTGCTATAAAAATTCTATCAAGCGTCTCGCCTGTAGAGTCAGAAATAAGATAAATTTGATATGTATTACTCATGTATTTGATGTTGGTAACTATTTATTATTTAAATCATATTAATCAATTTTAACATTTATAATTTAGCCTTGTAAAACTAGGTTTTTATCAACATTATTAAACATCTGTATAAAGTGCTTCGGTATTTTTGGTTTTTTGTTAATAAGCTTCAATTTATCTTATATATTTAATAAAAATTTAGCTCTAAATGTTAATAAATTGTTTATAAAATGTTCACAAATTTTAATCATCATTATTCACAGGTTATACTAATAATACAGTTAATTATATTTAATTATTAATATGTCTCCATTACAAAAAGTAATACTTAATAAAGAAACGAAAATTTCTCCCATATGGATAATGAGACAGGCTGGAAGATATTTACCAGAATTTAGAGAAATTAGAAAAAAAAATCCAGATTTTATAAAATTATGTTTAAATGAAAATTTATCTGCAGAAATTACTTTGCAACCTCTCAAAAGATTTGATCTGGATGCTGCTATTATTTTTTCTGATATTTTAATGCTCCCTTATGGTTTAAATCAAAAAGTTGAATTTAAAAAAAATTTTGGTCCATTATTAGGACATTTAGATTTAGAAGAAATGTCAAAACTAGATGAAATAGATTTTGTTAAAAAAGTTTATCCTGTTTATAAAGCAATCAACTTAGTAAGCCAAAATAAAATTACAAAAAATAAAAGCACAATAGGATTTGTAGGTGCACCATGGACTCTTATGGTTTACATGATTAATCAGCAATCACCTAAATTGAATCTTAAGAAAGATTTTTTTAAAGATAATTTTTTAATAAATAGAATTTTAGGTATTTTAGAAAAATTTTTAAAGGTTCATATAAAAAATCAAATTGATAATGGAGCTGAAATAATACAAATTTTTGATAGCTGGGCTGGTCTACTGAATGAAAAAGATTTACCAAATTACATTTATATACCAACTTTAAATCTAGTTGAGTATGTCAAATCTTTAAACATACCTGTAATATGTTTTCCTAGGGGTATTAAAAAATATAAAAATTATTGTGATATTGTTAATCCTGATGTTATTTGTATTGATTACGAAGTAGATCCATCCAAAATTTTAAAGAATATAAAAATTCCTATTCAAGGAGGTATGGATCCTAAAATTTTATTAACAGATAAAGAAAATTTAAAAAAAGAAACAAGAAGATACTTGGATTTATTTAAAGATCATCCATATATTTTTAATTTAGGTCACGGAATTTTACCAGAGACGGATCCAAATATGATGGATTATTTAGTGAAAATAGTAAAAGATTATTAAATGAAAAAAGCCGTTATCTTATTTAATTTAGGTGGTCCCGATAAGTTAGAAAATGTCGAACCCTTTTTATTTAATTTGTTTAATGATCCAGCAATTTTAAATTTACCAAGTTTTTTTAGATTCCCATTAGCAAAATTAATAGCAAATAGAAGGGCCCCAACGGCAAAAAAAATTTATAAAGAGTTAGGGGGATCTTCTCCAATTTTAAAGCTTACTTTAGAACAGGCGATGGCCCTAGAATCGAAGCTAAATAAGCATGATAGCTTGTCTAGTTACAAATGTTTTACAGTTATGAGGTGTTGGCACCCAAGAGCGGAAAATGTTGTTAGAGAAGTGATTAATTATAAACCAGATGAAATAATTTTAATGCCCCTTTACCCGCAATACTCAGCAGCAACATCAGGCTCATCCATTAAAGAATGGAAGGATATTTGTTTAAAAAATAATTTAAAAGTGAAAACAAGTACGATTTGTTGTTATCCAACCGAAAGGGACTTTATCGAGGCGCACAAAATAGAAATAATGAAAAAAATAGAAAATTTAAAAGATTTTAAATTAATTTTTTCCGCGCATGGTTTGCCAGAGAAAAATATAAAAAATGGTGACCCATATCAATGGCAAGTAGAACAATCAGTTAATAAAATTGTCGAAACTTTAAACATTAAAAATTTAGATTGGATATTAAGCTATCAAAGTCGAGTTGGACCATTAAAGTGGATTGGGCCATCTACAGAAGATATAATTATAGAAAATTCAAAATTAAGGAAACATATTGTTTTGGTGCCTATCGCATTTGTTTCAGAGCACTCCGAAACATTGGTTGAATTAGATATTGAGTATAAAGAATTGGCAGATAGAAATGGTTGTAAAAATTATTCAAGAGTTCCAGCATTAGGCACCAATGAAAGCTATATAAAGGCTATGTCTAATTTAATAATCAATAAGCAAGATTATAATTTTAACGGGGAGTTGTTTCCTCCAAAAATACAGTGCCCCAACCAATTTAAAAAATGTCCGTGTTTTAATTATGAATAGTTATTTATTATTTAAAAGCTTACACCTGATAGCTGTTATTTCTTGGATGGCAGGTCTTTTGTATCTACCTAGAATATTTGTTTACCATTGCGAAAATAATAATGAAATTATTTCAAGTGTATTTAAAACAATGGAGAGAAAATTATTTTACTATATTATGACACCAGCTATGTCGTTGAGCTGGTTATTCGGCTTTATTTTGATTCACGAAATAGGGTTTGAGCAATTAGCTAATTTGTGGCTTCAATTAAAACTAATCTTAGTAATTTTATTAACAATCTATCATTTTTATCTTGGATTATTGCTCAATCAGTTCAAGTTTAACCAAAACAAAAAGACTTCAAAATTTTATCGCTATATTAACGAAATACCTACATTACTGTTAATTTTAATAGTCTTTATAGTGGTTTTTAAGCCAATCTAAGGTTGAATTATTTAAAATAGTATATATATTAAACTCGTTATTAAGTCCTTAATAATTTTTAATCATGAATATACAAGAATTAAAATTAAAATCATCTGAACAGCTTATTACACAAGCAGAAGAGCTCGGCATTGAAAATGCTAGCACTCTTAGAAAGCAAGAAATTCTCTTCGCTATTTTGAAAAAAGTGGCTGAAAAAGAAGAAATTACTGGTGCAGGTGTTTTGCAGCTTTTACAAGATGGTTTCGGGTTTCTTAGAGCAATGGAGTCGAATTATTTACCTGGGCCAGACGATATATATGTGAGCCCAAGTCAAATTAGAAAATTTGGCTTGAGGACAGGGGACACTGTTGAAGGACCTGTCAGGGCGCCAAAAGAAGGAGAAAGATATTTTGCTCTTCTTCAAGTTAGCAAAATAAATTTTGAAGAACCAGAAAAATCTAGACATAAAATAGCATTTGATAATTTAACACCACTTTATCCAGACAAGCAATTAGTAATGGAAGTTGAAACTACAAAAGTTGAAAAGAAGCCTGATCTAACACCAAGATTAATTGATTTAGTTAGTCCTATTGGAAAAGGTCAAAGATCAATAATTATATCACCTCCTAAAGCTGGTAAAACAATGATTTTGCAGAGCATAGCAAATTCGATAGCAAAGAATTATCCAGAATGTTATTTAATTGTATTACTGATAGATGAAAGGCCAGAAGAGGTAACTGATATGCAAAGAACAGTTAAAGGCGAAGTTATAAGCTCTACTTTCGATGAACCTGCGCAGCGTCATGTAGCTGTTGCTGAAATGGTAATAGAAAAAGCAAAACGATTAACTGAACATAAAAAAGACGTGGTAATCCTACTAGACTCCATAACAAGATTAGGACGTGCATATAATGCGGTTATTCCGAGTTCTGGTAAAGTTTTAACAGGTGGAGTTGATGCAAATGCTTTACAAAGGCCAAAGAGATTTTTTGGAGCAGCTAGAAACATTGAAGAAGGTGGATCATTAACAATTATCTCAACAGCGCTAATTGATACTGGAAGTAGAATGGATGAGGTAATATTCGAAGAGTTTAAGGGAACAGGAAATAGCGAGACTGTACTTGATAGAAAAATTGCTGACAAAAGAATTTACCCTGCAATTGATATTACAAAATCTGGCACAAGAAGAGAAGAATTGTTATTTGATAAAAATGATTTACAAAAAATGAATGTTTTAAGAAGAATTATTGCCCCAATGGGGACAATGGATGCGATAGAATTCATTAATTCGAAGTTAAAGGACACAAAAAACAATGCAGAGTTCTTTAATTCAATGAACAAACCAGCTTAATTAAGTTTTCCAATATAACAGAATAAAAGTTATAATATTTTATGACTATTTATGCTTTATCAACTGGCCCGGGTGTTTCAGGGGTCGCTATCATAAGGATTTCAGGAATTGAGGCATCAAAAGTTATAAAATTACTTACTGGCAAGCAATTACCAACTCCAAGAGTAGCAACCCTTCGAAAAATTAACAATAGCAACACTTCTGAGCTCATTGATGAAGGGATAATATTATGGTTTCCTGGGCCTGAGAGCTACACTGGAGAGGATATGGCTGAAATTCATGTCCATGGAGGTAAAGCCGTAGTTCTGGCTGTCCAAAAAGAGATATCAAAGATAAAAAATTGCAGATTAGCGGAACCAGGAGAGTTTACAAAGCTTGCATTCCAAAATGGTAAAATAAATTTGTTAAAAGCAGAGGGTATTGGTGATTTAATTTCTGCAGAAACCGAAATTCAAAGATTACAAGCTGTTAAAGTCATGAAAGGAAGGTCATCAGAAAAATTTAATCAATTAAGAGATAAATTATTAAAAATTTTATCATTTGTTGAAGCTAAAATAGATTTTCCCGAGGAAGACTTACCAGATGAAAATTTAAAAAAAATAAAACAGGATACATCAGATGTTTTAAAAGAGATTAATGAAATTTTAAATGATCAAAAGGTTGGTGAAATAATTAGAGAAGGTTTTAAAATTGCAATTGTAGGACCCACGAATGCCGGCAAATCAAGTCTACTAAATAACTTATCAAACAGAGAAGTTGCTATAGTCTCCGAGATTGCTGGTACCACAAGAGATGTCGTTGAAACACATTTAAACATAGATGGTTATCCAGTAATTATTTCAGATACGGCAGGTATAAGAGTCTCGAAAGATGAAATTGAAAAAAAAGGAATTAAATTATCCCTTAATAAAGCTGAAAATGCTGATTTAAAACTAGTTGTAGTTGATGCTAAAAGCATTGAAATAGGTGGTTTTTTGACTGATTTGCTAAAAAATGATGCGATATTAGTAATTAATAAATCAGATCTTTTAAAAGAGAAGCTAGACACAGAAGTTTCCAAATTCAATCATGTTTTAATCTCAATAAAAGATAATTTAAATATTGATAAATTAATTAACAAAATAAAAGATAATTTAAAAAATAGATTTATGTCAGCAGAAGATATTTTAATTACTAGAGAGAGACATAGACAACACTTGGTACAATGCACGGAGCACTTAAAAAATTTTTCAAATAAAAATGATAAAAAAGATTTTGATAAAGCAGCAGAGGATTTAAGGTTAGCAACCCGTCATTTGGGTATGATTGTTGGAAAAGTAGATGTAGAGGAGATATTAGGTAGTATTTTCAACGATTTTTGCATCGGAAAATAATTGCTATTTTCCTGGATTTTTAGCAATTTTTAAGCGATTTTAGTTGATAAATAACGCTTATTTAAGAAAAAAAACTCATATCTTGTAAATATTATAATCAATTATAAATTTATCTCATGAAAAAAGATTTATCTTTTGATGTGGTTGTAATTGGTGGAGGTCATGCTGGGTGTGAAGCTGCTGCAGCATCGGCAAGGTTAGGTGTAAACACTGCTCTATTTACTCATAACAAAAACACGATTGGAGAAATGTCGTGTAATCCTGCTATTGGTGGTCTTGGAAAAGGTCACTTAGTGAGAGAAATTGATGCTTTAGATGGTGTAATGGGTGTGGTGGCTGATCAATCAGGCATCCAATTTAGATTACTAAATAGAAGCAGAGGTCCAGCTGTGAGAGGCCCCAGAACTCAATCAGACAGATCATTATATCGTAAATTTATGCAAGAAAAACTTTTAAACTACTGTAATTTAAGCATTTTTTCTGATCCAGTGATTAAATTTATTTTTAACAATAATGAAATAAGTGGCTTTTTAACTTTAAAGGGTAATAAAGTTACTTGTAACAAGTTAATTCTTACAACCGGCACTTTTTTGAATGGTTTGATACATATAGGTGATGAAAGAACACCCGCAGGTCGATACAATGAAAAACCAAGTACCGGTTTGTCGGAACAATTAGAAAAGTATAAATTTAAAATTGGAAGGTTGAAGACTGGAACTCCTCCTAGACTAGACTCAAGAACAATTAATTTTGAAAATTTAGAAAAACAGTTTGCTGACGATGTGCCATATTTCTTTTCTTTTTTGAGTAAAAAAAATTTAAATAAACAAGTGTCATGTTCAATGACTTATACTAACGAGAAGGTCCACAAGATAATCGAAAAGAATTTGTCGAAGAGTGCGATGTACTCTGGCAGCATCCAGGGAGTTGGACCTAGATACTGTCCTTCTATTGAGGATAAAATAGTAAAATTTGCAGATAAGACCAGGCATCAAATATTTTTAGAGCCGGAAGGCTTAAATGATCACACAATATATCCAAATGGGATATCTACATCTCTACCTGAGGTTGTTCAACAGGAATTACTCAATAATATCAACGGTTTAGAGAATGTAAAAATAATTAGGCCAGGATACGCTATAGAATATGACTATATTGATCCAAGAGAGCTTTTTTTGACACTCGAGACAAAGAAAATAAAGAATTTGTATTTGGCAGGCCAAATTAACGGAACCACGGGTTATGAGGAGGCTGCTGCCCAGGGTCTCATAGCCGGTGTTAATGCAGCCCTTTCTCTAAAAAATATGGAGCCTTTTATATTAGACAGATCAGACGCTTATATCGGGGTAATGATAGATGATTTAGTAACTAAAGGAGTTGCTGAACCTTATAGGATGTTCACTTCGCGTGCTGAATATAGGTTAAGTCTACGATCTGATAACGCTGACTTAAGACTTACTAAAAAAGGTATTAAGATAGGGCTGGTTGCCGATCATAGAAAAGAAATCTTTGAGAGTAAATTTGAAAAACTTGGTAAAATATCTCTTCAAATGGCTAATCTAAATATTTCGCCCTCAAAAGCAGAGAAATATGGAATTAAAATTGCCAAAGATGGAATATTCAGGACTGCTGATGAGATCCTTACACAAAAAAACGTTGATATGGTTAAAATACGCCATATTTGGCCAGAGATCAATGACTTCGGTAGGGATATTGACGAACAGATCGAAATTAATTCACATTATAGAGGTTATTTAAAAAAGCAGAAAGCAGATATTTTAGCTTTCAAACGGGATGAGAATCTAACAATTCCTGATAATATTGATTATGATAGATTTTCAGGATTATCTAATGAGGTTAAGGCTAAATTTAAACAAATAAAGCCTAAAACTATGGGTCAAGCCCTAAGAATCGATGGAATTACGCCAGCTGCTGTATATATTTTGTTGTCACACGTCAAAAGAAAGTCTATTAAGCATATAGCTTAATGGATAATGTAATTTTTAATTCGTACTCAAAAATTTCTAGTTTGAATGTTTCACGTGAAACTTGTAATGAACTTGAAAGATTAATTTCAATGATTCAGGAAAAAAATCAAGAAATTAACATTATTAGTAAAAAAATGGAGGAAAAAGAGACTATAAGAGAAAGACATATATTGGATTCAGCGCAAATTATTGATTTTGTTGATTTAAATACAAATACAACCTCTGATTTAGGAACAGGTGGAGGGATGCCTGGTTTAATAATAGCTATCGTGATGAAAAAAATAAAAAATAGTATGAAAATCAATTTATATGAAAAAAGCTACCATAAATGTGTTTTTTTAAGAGAAGTATCAAAAAAGTTAAATTTGAACACAGAAGTAATTCAAAAAGATATTTTTACAGTTAAAAATATAGAAACAGGAACAATAATGTCGAGAGCTTTTAAACCAATGCCAGTAATTTTAAATTTGATTAATGAAAATTTTAAAAAATATAAAAATATAATTTTTTTTATGGGCAGAAGTGGAAGAAAAATTTTTAATGATACTCTTAAAGATTGGGATTTAGATTATGTAGAAAAAAAAAGTTTAACGAGCGATGACTCATTTATACTAAATATAAAAAGAATAAAAAAAAAAATTTCATGAAAATAATTTCAATAATAAATCAAAAGGGCGGGGTTGGAAAAACAACAACAGTAATTAATTTAGCTTCAGCATTATCACAGCAAGGTAAAAAAATCTTGGTTATTGATCTAGATCCTCAAGGAAATGCCACAACTGGTTTGGGTTTATCTAATACTGATCAATCAGATAAAACAATTTATGGAATTCTCAATGGAACAATGTCAATTTCTAATGTTATAAAGAAAACAAAGTTCAAAGATCTCGACCTGATCAGTTCAAATGTAGACTTGTCTGGATTAGAAGTTGAAACTGCTGGAGATAATGATAGGGCATTTATTTTGAAAGCGAAATTAACCGCGTATTTAAATGATTCTAGAGCTTTATATGATTATATCCTTATAGACTGTCCTCCATCACTAAGCTTGTTAACTGTAATGGCTCTAGTTTCATCAAATTCATTGTTGGTGCCACTCCAAACAGAATTTTTTGCGCTAGAGGGTTTAACCCAACTAATGAAAACAATAGAACGAATAAAAGTAAATTTAAATCCAAAGTTATCGATACAAGGAATTCTTCTAACCATGTATGATAGAAGAAATAAGCTTTCTTCACAAGTTGAACAAGAGGCAAGAGATTATTTTAAAGAAAAAGTATATCAAACAGTGATACCTCGCAATGTTAGATTATCAGAAGCCCCATCTCATGGCGTACCAGTTTTAATATATGACAAAAATTGCCCGGGTAGTAAATCATATTATAGTTTTACAGATGAGTTTATAAATCAAGAAAATAAGGTAGGTAGTGCTGCATAATGAATAAAATTAAAAAAGGGTTGGGAAGAGGTCTGTCATCCTTAATTGGAGAAACAAAAGTTGAGCCGCAGACTAACAAATTATTATTAAGTGAAATTGTTCCAAATAAATTTCAGCCTCGAAAAAATTTTGATGAGGATAATCTTGATGATTTAACTAATTCAATAAAAGAACGTGGAATAATACAGCCAATTATTGTTAGAAAGTCTAATTCAGAAGATTCTAAATTTGAAATAATAGCAGGTGAGAGAAGATGGATGGCTGCCAGAAAAGCAGGTCTTCACGATATTCCAGTGGTGATTACGGAGGCCGATGATTTAAAATCTTTAGAATTTGCTATTGTTGAAAATGTTCAAAGACATGATTTAAATCCTTTAGAGGAAGCACAAGGTTACAAAAGATTAATTGATGAATTTTCTTACGATCAAGAAAAAGTCTCAAAATTTATTGGTAAGAGTAGAAGTTATATAACGAATTCATTAAGGCTATTAAATTTACCTGTTGATGTGCTAAAATTTGTTGAAGAAAAAAAAATTAGTGCAGGACACGCAAAGATTTTAGTTGGTCTTGATAATGCTTTATTTATAGCGAATAAAATAATAGAAAAAAAATTGTCTGTGAGACAAGCAGAAAATTTTGTAAAAATTTTTAGAAAAAAACCGCTTAAAAATAAATCAAAAGATCCTAATATAAAAAATCTTGAACAATCTATCTCAGATAAAATTGGTCTAAATGTTGTTATCAAAAATAACAATAAAAATAAGGGAACAATTACTTTTTCTTACCATGATATAGATCAATTGAATAAAATCATAGATGTTATAAAGAATAATTATTAATTTTTAGTTTGTTCCAATATAAAGTTTGTTATCAAATTATTTGATATAGATGGATTCTTTTTTATTAAATATTCTGTATTATTAGTTTTTATTATTAATTCTTGAATTTTATCGTAAGTCCAGATTTTAATTTGTTGTTTAATTACATCCTTATCTTTCCAAAATATTGGTGGTTTAAAAGTAAGTAGTGCAGCATCAACGTTTTTATTCAACAAAGTTTCTTTTTTTATTTTTAATAATCTTTTAAGCTTTGCTAAATATACTCTTAATATCAAAATATTATCCTCTATAGAAAAAATATTTTCATTTATTATATTGAGTGTTCTTCTTTTATTTCTCATTAATGAACTATCAACTAAATCGGATACATTAAAATTTTCAACAAGATTTGTGAGTTTGATAATTTCATCAGTATTTATTTTTTTTTTTGTTCCTACAAAAGCATTTATTTTTTCTAATTCATTTTTTAAATTTATCCTGTCACCGCCTGTTTTGTTTACCAATAAATTTATGTTTTCTTGAGAAATATTTATTTTTTTATCTCTGAAATAATTTGATGCAATCGTAGTGAGCGATTGAACGTTATCTTCATAAAAGGGTATGCAAATAGTTTCCTTATTTTTTTCAAAAAGATTTCTGATTTTTGACTTTTTTTCAAGGCTACCAGCTTTTAAAATTATAGATAAATCAATTATTTTTTTTTCTAAAATTTCATCAATTAATTTATATATTTTGTCAGTTACCCTGGAGATAATAATTAATTTATCATTTTCAAAAAACGATTTATTTTGAATCTCTTCCATGAAAGACTCAATGTCTTTTAGTATCTCACTTTCCTCATAATTAAATATATTTTTAGAAAGTATTGGTTTAATAAAACTTTCAATTGTTTCCTCAATAAACCCTTTATTATTCCCGTATAATAAAAACAAACTATAATTGTCTAACCTTTTTTTCTTTAATTCAAAAAACTTGACTATCATTTAAATATTTAAATATAAAAATATTTCTTCAATTATCGTTTTCGTTAAATTATTTTCTACCTGATTTTGATATTCTACTAATTCAAACTTGTTATCTCGTGTGTTATATGAAAAATAATCTGTAAATACTTTATCTTTTATTTTTTTTTCTCTATTTTCTATTCTTAAGCTAACTTTAATCGTTGTTTTGTAGGATAATATTTGTCCCTTCGAGTCCTTAGATGTTTCAATTATAGTTTTTTCACTATTCAAAATAATTTTTTCATAATTATTTTCAGAATTTTTTTCTTCAAAATTTAATACATTCGCGATCTTTTCGTTAATTTTATTGTTACCTTCAAAAACTATTTCATTAAACGAAAAATTTTTTGTATTTTTTCCTACATAAATTGGTTGATATCCGCAACTATTTAGTAAAAATAATATGATTATAAAAATATTTCTCATTATTTAATTATAAAATTTATTATCTTATTTTTTACGTAGATGATTTTTAAAGGTTCTTTTCCTTCGAGATATTTCTCGACGAGCTTATTCTTTTTTATTAAATCAACTACTAATTCTTTTGTCATATCTTTTTTAATTTCGAAAGAGTTTCTTTTTTTACCATTAATTTGAATTACCATCACAATTTTATCTGTTTTTAAATACTCACTTTTTACATCTGGCCAGCTAATATTTTGACTTTTATCCAATAATTCTAAGCATTCACTGGATAAGTGAGGTAAAACTGGCATCACAACTATTAAAATCTTTTTAAAGTTATCCTCTAAATTTTGATAATTTATATCAATATCAGAAATTTTTTTATAAAATGTATAAATTTCGTGAAAGACAGCAACAATTACATTGTATCTAAATTTTTCTAAAGCAAAGTTTATTTTTTCAATGCATTGATTGGTGAATATTTCCAAATCACTATTAGATTTAGATTTATCTTTTTCTATTAAATTTAATATTTGATTACTCATCATCCAAAATTTTTGAACAAACTTGTGTGCTGATGTCATTCCAGCCTCTGACCATTGTATATCTTTTTCAGGAGGGCTGTCAGATAATATAAATAATCTTACAGCATCTGAGCCATAAGCTTCGATCATACTTTCGGGGTCTATAGTATTTTTTTTTGATTTCGACATTGACTCTGAAGGCCCCACAAACACTTTACTGTCAGGTTGGCCTTTTATAAAAAATAATTTTCCATCTTTAGTTTGAACTTGGTCTGGACTAAGCCAATTATTATTATTATCTCTATAGGTTTCGTGGCAAACCATACCCTGAGTGAATAAACCTTTGAATGGTTCTTTTATTTTTAACTCTTTGTTATCTAAGCTTAATGCTCTAGTAAAAAATCTTGAATATAATAAATGTAAGATTGCATGCTCAACTCCACCCACGTATTGATCTACGGGCATCCAATATTGAGTATCAATTTTATCAAAAGGTGTAGAGGAATTGTCTGCAGAACAAAATCTTAAAAAGTACCAGGATGAGTCAACAAATGTATCTAATGTATCAGTTTCCCTAGTACATTTTTTGCCATTAATTTCAATTGATTTCCAATCTTTTTGAAAATCTAATGGGTTTCCTTTAGAATTTAAATTCACTATCTCAGGTAATTTCACGGGCAAATCTTTTTCTGGTATCTTTACAATATTATTGTTTTCATCATATGCAATTGGAATTGGACAGCCCCAGTATCTTTGTCTTGATATTCCCCAATCTTTAAGTCTATAATTTATCTGTTTCTTACCAATCTTTTTTTTTTCTAATATTTTAATTATTTCTGAGATAGACTCTTTTGGAACGGACATGCCATTTAAAAAATCTGAATTTATTAAAAGACCTGGGCCAGTATAGGCCTCATTTGTAACTTGGAAATTGTCATTTTCGGACAAGGGTTTTACGACAGTTTTTATATCTAGGTTATATTTTTTGGCGAACTCAAAATCTCTTTGGTCATGAGCTGGGCAACCAAATACAGCACCAAATCCATAATCCATCAATACGAAATTAGCAAAGAAAACAGGAACTTTTTTTGTTTCATCTAGGGGATTTATAGCTTTCAAATTGGTTTTAAAACCAATCTTTTCTGCTTGAGCAATTGACTCCTCAGTTGTACCAGTTTTAGAACAATTTTTTTTAAATTCGATAAATTCATTACTATTTTGATAAAGTTTGGCTAAAGGATGGTCAATTGAAAGGGCCAAAAAAGAAAAGCCAAATAGTGTATCTGGTCGAGTTGTGTAACATTTAATAGAATTAACTTCTTTGGATCCTTCAATCTTAAAATCTACTTCACAACCAAATGATTTACCTATCCAATTTTTTTGCATAGTTTTCACTTTTGAGGGCCATTGATCTAATAAATTTAGATCATCTAAAAGTTCTTCTGAGAAATCAGATATTTTGAAAAACCATTGGTTTAATTTCTTTCTTTCAACCACAGCACCAGACCTCCAACCTTTACCATCAATTACTTGTTCATTTGCAAGAACTGTTTTATCTACGGGGTCCCAATTTACATAACTTTCTTTGCGGTATACCAAGCCTTTATCGTATAAATCTAAAAATAGTTTTTGTTGATGTTTATAGTAATCAGGGGTGCAAGTAGAGAGTTCCCGATCCCAATCTATTGATAAACCCAACTTTTTCAGTTGACCTTTCATTACTTTGATATTTTCCTCTGTCCAATCTCTTGGACTCAAGTCATTTTGTTTCGCAGCATTTTCAGCTGGCATGCCGAATGAATCCCATCCCATTGGATGCATGACATTATAACCTTTTAGAGATTTATAACGAGCTAGAACATCTCCAATAGTGTAATTTCTAACGTGTCCCATATGGATTTTTCCAGATGGATAAGGAAACATTTCTAGGCAGTAGAATTTTTTATCTTTAGAATTATTAATTGTGGCTTTAAAAGTTTTATTTTTTTCCCAAAAACTCTGCCACTTAAATTCAATTTCTCTGAAATTATATCTGGTTGTATTTAACATCTAATATAAAAATTTTGATTATTAGAAATTTTTACCTGGTAATTTGTAATCAGCGTTTTCTTCCTTAACTTTTTCAATATCCTTTTTTTGGATTAAAGTAGCTTGTTTTAATATCGCTAATTTTATTTCTTGATTTGTTTCATTTTCAATACTTGTAATTTTACAATTATTAGGTTGTTCACATTTTTTTTTATGAATTATAACTTTTAAAGCATCAGACCTAATTTCATTAGTCAAAAATCTCACTGAAATTTTAATCTCTTCATTACTTTCCTCATTACTAAACCAATCTGTAATTATGATACCACCACCATAGTCAACGACACTTAGGGGTGCAAAACTTAACTTATCCATAGATGCTCTCCACATTGGGTTTGAAGATGCAAATAAAAAATCTCCTCCTTTTTTGCCTAACGTAGAAAGTCTAAAGCCTTTTCCTTCCTGCATATTCTTTTTTACTCTATCATTAGCATTTACAGGATTTTTTCTTGCATCTGAATACTTGTAAATTCCACATGAGTTGGTAAATAGAAGTAGAGATACTATTATTAAAAGCTTTTTCATAAATTTGTACAAAAAGACAGTATTTATAGTATATTAGAACAATGAAAAGCTGAATTTATTATGTGTGATAAATTAGCAACACTTCTAGAAAATAAATAAGAATTTAGCTATTAAAGTTTAAAATTGGCCATTTAGTAATAATTTACCGTTATTCATATATGAAAATTAACTTAAGGAGTAAATTATGGATAACTTAAAAAAAGTGGGTCTTACAGCATTAGCTGGATCACTTGCAGCAGTTTCAGCAAACGCAGCTGAAATGTCTGTTAGCGGTGCTACTGTTTTGACTTACACTTCAGAAGACGGTACGGAAGTAACAGGTAACCCGTATGGTATGAAAACTAACCTATCATTCACTGCTTCAGGTGACGTGAACGGTTACACAGTTTCATACATGCAGGCATCAAAAGACCAATTCGCAGGTATGTCATCAGCAAGATTATCAGTTGACATGGGCGATATGGGTACAATAGCATATGACCAAGGTTCAGGTTCTGGTTTAGCTACTATCGATGACAAAACACCAACTGCAGCAGAAGAAATCTGGGATGGTGTTGACACTGATGGTACAAATGGTGCACATGGATTAGTAGGTGCTGCTGGAAACACAGGTGTTTTCAACTACATCAACACATTCGCAGGTGTAACATTTAACGGTGCAGCTAGAAAAGGTTCAGGTACTGCTAACACTGATGGTTCATCATCTGGTGCAGGTCAAAGCGCATTTGACTTTGCATTAACAACTGACGGTTCAATGTTAGGTGTTGATGGTTTAACACTTGGTGCTGGTTACGGTGAAGCTCAAAATGGAGCACAAGCTGATACTACTTGTTCAAGAAATGACGACGTTCATTTTACTGGCTTTGTAAACTATTCTGCAGGTCCAGTAACATTTGGTTACCAACAAGCTCAAATCGATGTTGGAACTTGTGGTGGAACTAACAAGGCTACAGATGCCTGGGGTGTTGCATTTAATGTAAACGACGATTTATCAATTTCATACGGTGAAAGAGATGTAGAGTTTGAAAAAGCTTCTGCGGCTCACGTAACTGAAACTGGTGAAGGTATCGCTGTTGCATACACTATGGGTTCAATGAAAATTGCTGGAAACATGAACGAAGTTTCTGACAATGATGGAACTGCTGGTTCAAATGACGAAATGACAGAGATTGCTCTATCATTCGCATTCTAATCACTTAGAAAAACTTATAAAAAGAGCCCCGTTTATCGGGGCTTTTTTTTTATAATCTCGTATCTAAAATAGTTAAGAAATTTTTAAATTTATCAAAATTCTTCAGAGAAGATTTGTAAATCGGCTTCCTAGCTTGCGCTGTGCTCATGGTTTTAATTGGATTTTTGTTTTTATGAAAAGATAGACAATTATCATCCCATTCTAGATTGATATAATTAATCATCTTTTTTATTTCTTCTACATTATTATTAATTAAGCTTTCATATTTGACTTCAAATATATAGTCCTCATATCTTGATTTCCAAAAATTCATTAATTCGTTGTAAGTATTAAAATACTGTACCAAATCTTCTTGGTCGTAAGTAAAATTTAAACCACCTTCAAATAAATTTTTAAACATAGATAAACAATTATTTTTTGGATCACGTGTACAATGTATAATTTTTGCATCTGGAAATAAATTTCTGATGAAACCAATCCATCTAAAATTTAATGGTGCTTTATCAATAATAAACTTCTGAGAAAATTTAAAATTTTCTATATAAGAGTGATACTCATCTATCATAGCATTTGTAGTGTGAGGATCGGACATAATTTTATTAAAATAATCTGAGATTTTATTTTCATGTTTAATTAAATAATTTTTTATTATATTTGATAGAATTGGCAATTCTCCTCCACCAAATACCTTAGGATGAGAAGAGATTATCTGTTCAACCAATGATGTACCTGATCTTGGCATGCCCAAAATAAATATTATTTGTTTATCTTTTTTATTTTTTGATTTAATTTCTTCATAATTAGTAAATTTTTCTTTAATACTTTTTATCAAATTAATTTCCTTGCTTACTTCATATTTGATTAATTCTTTTTTAAGCTTATTTCCTTTGATGAGATAATCACATGTATTTTCTATATTGCCAATATCTTCTTCAGCCTTTGCTAATGCAAAGTAAAGATCAATTTTTTTTAAAGAATTTAAATCGTCTATTTCTATTTTCTTTTTAAGTTCAAAGTAATGAGGTTCATCTTTATTATATTTTGTCGACTGACTTATTAAATGATCAGCTCTTGTAAAATTTGGGTCTATTTCTAATGTTTTTTTTGAATAATGAATAGATTTTTCAAAATTTCCAATTCCTTGATGTGCTAATGCTAAAGAATAATAAATTATTGGATTTTGATGATTAATTTTTAATGCCTTTTCATATAATATTATGGCCTCATCGAATTCATTAACATCTCTTTTTAAATTTCCCAAATTTATATAAGCATTTATATATTGTTTATTTTTAGAGATAATTTGTAGGTATAACTCTTGAGCCTTTTTATAATCTAGCAAATTTTTATATGAAAGAGCCAAATTGTTCATTAAAGCAATATTTTTAGGATCTAATTTTAGTCCTTCTTTAAAAAATTCTTTTGCATCTGTATAATTTCCTAGGTTTTGTAATGATGAACCAAGTAGATTATATAAAATAACATACTCTGGATTTTTTTTAATTAATGATTTCGTTTTTGAAATTACGAATTCAAAATTTTGTGCGTTAAATTGATTAATGAGAATTTTAATCTTATTTTCAATTTCATTTTTTTTCATTTTTAAAAAATTTATTTAAAGTAAGATATCCCAGAAAATCCATATGCGTTAGCAATTTTTAATTTTTTTAAATTATTTTTATTAATTCCACCTAAAGCAATAATTTTTTTTTTGCATAATCTTGATAGTAAATTAAATCTAATAATTCCAAGACTTTTTTTATAATCTTTTGTTTTAAACAATGGGGATAAAAAAATAAGCTTCACTCCTTGTTTTTCTTTAATTCTTATCTCCTTTAAATTATGAGCAGAACCAATTATTAAGAAATTTTTTTTTAAATTATATTTTTTAATACTCAATGAATTATTAAAAGAAGGAACATAAACCCCATCCAAATTTAATTTTGCAGCTAGTTTGATATCGTTTGCTAAAAAAAACTTTTTTTTATTTGATTTACAAAATTTTTTTATTTTTAAAATATCATCTCTAGAGTGTTTTTTTTGATAATTTCTAAAAATAACAGCAATATTTTTATCTAGACTATAAATTTTTTCTTTTTTAAACTCAGAAATAAAAGTAAAAATGTTAGGATATTTTATATGCATAAAATTGTTAATAATTTAATCGAAATTAAAAAAAAAATATATTCAAAAAATATAGTAAAAAAAAATAAAGTTAATATTATTGCTGTGAGCAAAACCATACTTATGAATAATATCCTACCTTTAATTGAATATGGTCATACAGATTTTGGCGAAAATAAAGTTCAAGAAGCGGTTGATAAATGGAGTAGAGTAAAAAGTGATTACAAAAATGTTAATTTGCACATGATTGGTAAATTACAAACAAATAAAGTAAAATTAGCTGTTGGGT